>Ga0156190_1088_pt1 | contig 4540 bp, 6 predicted proteins | sample RifCSPlowO2_12_FD_107843 | JGI IMG/M metagenome (GOLD analysis project Ga0156190, IMG submission 107843) | Deltaproteobacteria bacterium RIFCSPLOWO2_12_FULL_42_16 | reverse complement strand
CCAATAATATGTCTGGCCATTATCTGAAAAGCCGCTGAGATATACACCTGTATAATTACCCACCCATGCGCCGTAAATAATATTGCTGAACCCTGAGTCTGTAGCAACCTGTAAATAGTAATTATTGGCGCGGGCCGCCTGAGACCATTGAAATAGAATAGTTGTGCCGGATTTATTACTGCCATTAGTGGGAGAGACTAAGGTCGGAACAGCAGGCACAGCGCTTGGCCCATTTATAAAATACCATGCGCCTGAAAAATAACCTGAGCCCTCGGCATTGCCTCCTGCTACGCGCCAGTAATAAATCTGGCCATTGTCAGGAAAACCACTAAGGTCAATACCGATATAATTTCCTATCCATTGGCCGAAGATGACACTTGTAAACCCTGAATCAGTGGCAACCTGAAGGTAATAGTTTGTCGCATCAGCAACCTGAGTCCAACGGAACTGGACTACTGTGCCGCCTGCATTGCTCCCGTTGGAAGGGGATGTGAGTGTTGGAGGATTTGGGACTGCTGCAAAGGCTGCATTTTTAAGATTGAATGCAAATACCGCCAATGCAATAAATATGGATAATCTGCAGAAACTGTGCCTTTTCTCCATCTTTAGCTCTCCTTTTAATCGCAAAGACTTTTTCTGTTTGGATCGTAAGTGAGATATCTCCGTGCGTCTATCCTTGAGAGAATGTCACCTGTAAAGGCATTTATAGTAAAAGCACAATCAGCAGCGCTTGCATAAACACTATCAATAAATACAGAAGCATGTGCTGTCCAGATTACATAGGGTGGACGCCAGGTAGCAAACTTAGCAACCTTTAATACCTTTACCGTGGCCCTTTTTGGCGCCCCAAAAACCCGCTCAACAATCTTTATAACCTGCTCTTTTGAAATAGTCTCTTTTGTGACTGCCTGGTAGAGTTCAGGAGGGGTGGGGACAAGAGAAGCGCCTACATGGGTAATTGTCTCGTCTGGTCCGATTGTTATATGAATATCATACCCGAATAGCAAACCTCCTATATACCGATCATAATAAAGGTGTGTGTATTCACCACCATATCCCATATCAGTTTTTATCTTTCTTTCGCGGATTTCTTCAATATTGGAAATATCAAAGAGCGCTGCCTCTTCTCTTATAAATGCCATAGCTATTGCCCTGGCACGCTCCTCTCTGGTTTCTCCCTGTATTTCTGCCGTTGGCTTAATATTCCCCCTTAAACCTAAATTACCGAGCGGACCATTCGGCGTTTCCTGCACATTGGAAGTCAAAAAATCATCTATATGAACATACTTCCCCTTAAAATACTGCAGAAGGTTTGGGGGGAGCTTGTACGGCCTTTTTACTTGAGGCATGGCTGCCTCATCCTGTGCTATGGCTATCTGGCTAAAGAGAGAAAGCAGCAGGATAGGCATTAAGATAAACCATATCCCATGCTTATATATTTTAATCCTGCCCCTCTCCTTAATCCTCTCCCCTATGGGGAGAGGGAAGGGTGAGGGGGCTTCGCCTTTATCTTTCTTTGTGCTACCTTTTATCCATAAGTGTTTCATATTATGTCCCTCCTTAGAATTCTATCTTGAAATAGACCTTTGTGGTATGGCCTTGTCAGGTGTAGAGCCGCTTTTCTTCGGTTTTATCTCATAAGTGGGTTTTGGCGCATTGGCTGGAGAATCTTTTTGAATTTCTCCCTTTGTCCTACCATGAGACGAAGGGATATTTACAGAATCGGCGGTACTCTCTCCAACTTCTGCGTTTTGCTCTGTGACGAGAGGATTAGTTGACGGAGCTATATCAGCGCTGTCTGCTGGAAAGCTCTGACTGCTCTCTACATCCTGCGGAGGAGGTGTTAGCGGTTTATCCATGCTGGGTACCCCTGTGGATTTAATGGCTTGTTGGTTAACAGGCGGAGGGGTAGGAGGTTTGTCCTGCGCCCAGCCTTGCTTGGCATAGCCTGTTCCAAGCAGGCCTGCCAATATAAAACAGATTATTGCAAGCCATAAATGATTTCTTTTTTCTGCCTTCATAGTTTTTACCTCCTCGTAATACAATTCAATAAATCCTATTAACAGTATAAGTCATAACCTTATTATCTAATCTGGCAATGCAAGTCAAATGTTTTTTATATATGTTTTTTATATATAATTGCCAATCCACTGACCAAAGATAATACTGGTAAACCCTGCATCCGTAGCTACTTGAAGATAATAGTTGGTGGCATCAGTTACTTGAGTCCATCAAAACTGGACTACTGTTTCGCCTGCATTTGAGCCGTTGGCAGGAGAGATGAGTGTTGGAGGATTTGGGACTGCGGCAAAGGATATATCTCTACCGCCAAATATAAATATTGCCAGTACGGCAAGTATAGACAATTTACAAAAGCTGTGTCCTCTATCCATCTCAAGGCATCCTTATGTTATCTTCACAGTTTTTACCATTTCAATCGCAGATACTTTTTGCGTCTGGCTTGTACAGTTTGTAGGTTGGGTTGAGCAACACGAAACCCAACAATCCATTGCAAAGTATTGATAAACCCAACCCAACCTACCTACTAACAACGAAAAAATTGTTTTATGTTTTATAAACATAAACACCCCTGTTTTTGTGTTTGTAATAATTTTCCTTAGCGTTTTCAGAATCAATTTGCATAAAACAGCCGTTTTACCGTTCCTGCCCTATAGGTAATGGAACAAGGATTGGCGGAGGCACCGGCAGTTTCTTTTTAACCTCAAGCTTTACCTTTGAATTTGTTATTTTGTGTCCATTTGAATCAGTAAAATATTTTTCCCCAGTCATCGAGTCATAATGGGTTTGGGTACCATATGGCTTATTGTCACGCCATTCTCCTTCCCTGGATTTCTGTCCATTAGGATGCCAAAAAATCCAGTACCCGCTCATCCCATCATTACGCCACTCACCTTTGGATCTATATTGTCCATTCTCATACCATTCCTGCCAAATCCCTTCTTTCTTATCATATTCATATTTTCCTTGAGACTTCTTATTCCCTCCTGCACAGTGCCATTCAATCCATTCTCCATTTTTCAAGCCCTTGTTGTAATTTCCTGAAACTCTCAATTGGCCGCTTACGCCCCATTGTCTACTTCGGCACCATTCTCGCCACATACCATCATTCTCACCATTTTTTCTTCCACCTTCTTTCAAATACTGACTTCCAAGGATGACCTGTTTGTCTGAAGAATCAATACTAATTTCCCATGCTTCATAACTTGTAGAACTCTCTTTTTCAAATAAAAGTTCTCCACACAAAAGTCCACAACCTGGGGATACGGCTGTTTTTAAAGTAAAAGCTGCTTTCCCTGATTCGTCGCTGATACCAAGGATGCCTTTTCCTGGACAACTGACCTTGATATTTGGTTGAGGAATCAATTCCTGAGACACTATTATTGTTCGGTATTGAATCTCTACATCTTTCCAACATCCACAGAAAGAGCGACCACAATCAAATTGTTCACCAGCATCTTTCCCATAGGCACTTGAAATTTGCGCCATGAAAGTCAATGCTATATAACAGATTACCAATAATGTCGAAGTTATTTGCAAAATGATAATCCTTTAAAACCTAATGGATATGCGTATATCTGCTGTTAATATCAACATAAAAATAATGAGCAGTATTATTTCTTCAATACCCTAATCTCCCACAAGGCAATTCAGTTTTGCACGAGAAAGACGCTATCTTGAAATAGACTTTTTGGGTATGGGCTTATGAGATGGAGAACCGCCTTCCTTCTGCTTTATCTCATACGTGGGTTTTGGCGCATTGGCTGGAGAATCTTTTTGAATTTCTCCCTTTGTCCTACCATGAGACGAAGGGATATTTACAGAATCGGCGGTGCTCTCTCCAACTTCTGCGTTTTGCTCTGTGACGAGAGGATTGGTTGGCGGAAACATATCACCGCTGCCTGATGGCAAGCTCTGGTCGGTCTCTACACCCTGCGGAGGGGGTGTGGGCGGTTTATCTATGCCTGAACCCCCTGTAGATTTAATGATTTGTTTATTAATGGGCGGTGGGGATGGTGGTTTATCCTGCGCCGTGACATAGCCTGTTTCTACGAAGCCTGCCAATATAAAACAGAAAATGGTAATCCATAAATAATTCCTTGTTTTTATCTTCATCTTCCCACCTCCGTTATTATTTGTAAAATAGAACACGAAAACTATCCTGTATATTGACCACCATCATGTCAAGAAAAATAAGAGATGATAAGGGATGAAAAATCTTCTGTGTAATTGCCACTCCATTGGCTAAAGATGTTTTTTAGGATTTCTCTGTATTTTCATCTTCCACTTCCCTACATGTACCCAAGCGAGCGGAGCTTTTGCATAGTATATGCATCTTCCTTATCCTGCGCCCTGCCTGCGCGCTCAGAGGTTTTTGTGGCTTTAAGTTCCTCTATAATCTCGTCAATATTTGAAGCAGTGGATTCTATAGGACTACAGCACGGCACGCATCCGATAGAGCGATAACGTTTACCTTCCCTGCTCAAGTAAAGCCCTGTTATAGGAATGTTTTCTCTTTTTA
>Ga0156190_1103_pt1 | contig 6142 bp, 7 predicted proteins | sample RifCSPlowO2_12_FD_107843 | JGI IMG/M metagenome (GOLD analysis project Ga0156190, IMG submission 107843) | Deltaproteobacteria bacterium RIFCSPLOWO2_12_FULL_42_16 | reverse complement strand
GCAAAGATTGTTTGATACCTTTCCCTGTCAAGCTCAGAAATTTTCTTCCCCTGAGGTAGATGCCCTTTGCCCTTAGCCCCATGCCCTCTTTTTATATACGGAGGGAGCGGCATATTGCCTACAAGTTCAATCACCTTATCAACGCCAATATCAGCATATAGCTCAATAAGCCACTCGCCATCATAACCTTTTTCTATGATTGTCGCTTTTAGCTTATGTTCAAATGTGATTTCAGAACCTTTCTTTATTCCTCTGGCTGGGCTTATAAGGCAGGTCCACGTTTGGGATTCCCTCTCACCCTTCCATCTCCCCTCATGGGAGATGGAAGAGGTGAGGGACTGTATTAAAAGAATTTCTACTAAACCGCCAGTCTTTTTCTTACCAAATAGCCTCGCGGGTATTACCTTAGTATCATTTAATACCAAAACATCTCCAGCCCTAAGATGTTCTGGCAATTCAAAGAATCTTTTGTGCTGTATAGTGCCCTCTTTTCTATTGAGCACCATGAGGTGGGATTCGTCTCTTCTTTCGCTCGGTAACTGGGCAATAAGTTCTTTGGGAAGGTAATAATTAAAATCCTCAAGCTTCACCCCGTTAGACCTCCCCTTTGAATCAAGATGACCATGTTTTTTGGACCGAGGCGACCATGTCGCTGTCTTTTACGGCAACACGGTTGCCTTGCTCCATAAGTCTAATACGGTCAGCTTGCTCCGAATCTATTTCAGGTCTGACAGGGTTCATTAATATATCTTTTCCAATCTTGTACCCGGATAATAATGCTTTAGTATATCAACGTAAGTATAACCCTTTTCTGCCATGCCCTTTGCACCCCATTGTGACATTCCAACACCATGACCCGCGCCTTTCCCCTTAAACACAAATGAATCTCCTGAAATTTCCACGGTAAACATTGTACTCTTGACCTTTTCATAGCCAATAATCCTTCTTAAATCCTCACCGCTCATCTCAATATCACCATTTGTATGTTTTATCCGCAATCTTGTTACCCGATTGCTAACTGTTCTGTATAGAGAGATTATCTCTTTTACAGAGCCGACTGCATAACCAGCGCTTCTCAGCATTGCTTCAACAGATTCCTGGGTTACGATTGTTACCCAGTAACAATTAGGCGCATCTTCATCATATGGGCTTTTAACACTTTTTAGATATGCATAATCCTTACCCCACACACCCCTGGAATCTTCTGTAATGCCTCCACCATTTGAATGATATACTGTCAACGCAAGCTCACTGTCAAAAGTAAGCGCCTCACCCCATGTTTCTTTAACAGCCTGGAAAGAACGTTCGTCCTCAGCATTCCTACCTGAGTAGACTTGACTCACAACGGTCCCCTCAACATGATAAACTCCGCCAGCCCTCTTTTTCTTCTGATAAAGGGCATATGTCCTTGCTGCTACAGCCTGCGCCTTTACAGCATCCATAGGCCACTTGGATGATATTTCATTATTTATTATACCGATTAAATAAAACTCTACCGGAAGTTCATTTACAACAAGAAGTCCCTTTATATCTTTAATTACTTCTATCTTCCCCCTGAAGGGACGTCCGTTTACATAAATCACGCCATTGTCAGGAAAGAATCTAATTGACGGGCCTGAGACTTTATTGCCATTTATTGTTAACGCCCCTGAATCATCCAAGGTAATTACTCCATCTTTTATATCAAGAGAATGGCCATTAGTCTTTGCAGCACCCACTCCTCCTATCTTCAAATCTTTGACATCTTTCAATATCGCAACCCTTATCCTCTCTCCTTCAAGAAGGAATTCGGAGGTAAATTTATCTTTAGCGCACGAAGATAAAAATGCAGAATTCAGAAGACAGAAGAAAGAAAACAGAAGAAAGACAGCGATATTTAAATTTTTCTTGCTGCTTATCCTGCCTCCTGACTCCTTATTCCTGTTCACGATTTTCAAAACACCCTCCTTCCAAAATACACAAGAATCAATCCTGCTACTATGGAAACAAACCCCATAACCCGCAGTGATCTTTCTGGTATTTCCTGCAAAGATAGCGCCCACTGCTTTACTTTTACGGGAAATGCAAAATACGGTAAACCCTCTATAACAAGAACTAAGCCCAATACACTTAAGAAATAAGCCATAAACAAGACCTCCGCAACTACAAAATGCAAGGTACTAACCAGTCCAGAATAGTATTTACACACTATCCCCTTTTGTTCGTCATGCCCGAATTTTTTAATCGGGCATCCAGAGACTAAGAACTACTGGATTCCCGCTAAAAACATGCGGGAATGACACTGGGTGGAATGTATACTCTATATATGCGCTGATTAATATGTCAATACAATTATGGACTCCCTTATAACTCAAAGAAGATAAAATTATATATTCTTTAATATATCACAGCAACATAAATCTTAAGGACACTCTGAAAAACTACCCTTTTACGAATTGTCATGCCCGAATGTCTCTATCCCCGATAGAAACATTCGGGGACGCATCTATAACTTGTTGATTGTCCAAGAACCGGATTCGTCCCCGAATGCTTTAATCGGGGATAAAAACCCCTGATTGAAACCTTCAGGGGCAGGCCTCGGGAATGACAGAAAAAGAGTTTTTCAGAGTGTCCTTAAAATAAAAAAGCCCCCCGATGGATATCGGGGGGCTTTTTTATTAAATTATTCTATTTAATTAACAATCAAAATACAGCGCAAATTCATAAGGCACTGGTCTTAGTTTTACAGGATTTACCTCTTTGTCCATCTTATACTCAATCCATGTGTCAATTACATCCTGCGTAAAGACATCTCCCTTCAAAAGGAACTCATGGTCGTCTTTCATCGCATTCAATGCCTCTTCAAGCGAACCGCAGGCAGACGGAACCTTTGAAAGCTCTTCTGGTGAGAGACCATAGATATCCTTATCAAGAGACTCGCCTGGGTCAATCTTATTCTGTATTCCATCGAGGCCGGCCATGAGCATTGCTGCAAATGCGAGATAGCCGTTGCAGGATGGGTCAGGGAATCTCACCTCAATCCTCTTTGCCTTAGGCGACGGCGAATACATCGGGATTCTTATTGCTGCGCTTCTGTTTCTACTTGAGTATGCAAGATTTATCGGAGCCTCGAAGCCTGGCACAAGCCTTCTATAAGAGTTTGTACCTGGATTGCAAAATGCATTCAATGCCCTTGCATGCTTCAATACACCGCCTATATACCACAAGGCAATATCGCTCAAACCGCCGTATTTGTTGCCAGCAAATAGAGGCTTACCGCCTTTCCAGAGAGACTGATGAGTGTGCATTCCGCTTCCATTATCGCCGAATATGGGCTTTGGCATAAAGGTGATAGTCTTTTTCCATCTCCATGCAACATTCTTAACAATATATTTATACCACATGAGTTTATCGCCCATCTTTACGAGGCTGTCAAACCTCATGTCAATCTCAGCCTGACCTGCTGTTGCGACCTCATGGTGCTGTCTCTCTATCTGAATACCAACCGATTCCATAACAAGGCACATTTCTGTCCTTATATCCTGCTGACTATCAGTTGGGGCAACAGGGAAATAGCCTTCTTTGTGCCGTGGCTTATAACCAAGGTTTGGATGTTCCTCCCTGCCTGAATTCCAGACACCTTCAACAGAATCCAGGAAATAATAACCTTGATGCGAAGTCTGATTATATCTAACATCATCAAGTATGAAAAACTCTGGTTCTGGCCCAAAATAAGCTGTATCTGCAATGCCCGTTGATTTCAGATATGCCTCAGCCTTCCTTGCAATAGTTCTGGGATCCCTTGTGTATTCCTCTTTTGTTATCGGGTCAACGATGTTGCAGATGAGGGATACTGTGGGCGTTTCCATGAATGGATCCATAACTGCTGTTGCGGGGTCTGGCACAACAAGCATGTCGCTTGCATGGATGGGCTGCCAGCCGCGGATTGACGAGCCATCGAACCCCAATCCCTCCTCAAATATCTCTTCTTTAAGCTCAGAGATAGGGATTGAAAAGTGCTGCCAGATGCCGACAAAGTCCAGAAACTTTAAGTCAACCATCCTGGCATTCTTTTCGTTTGCTAACTGTAGTACCTCTTTCGGTGTCATTTTTGTGTTCCTCCTTTATCTTATTGTTGATTTCGTTTTTTTAAAAATCGTAATCCGTAAATCGCAATTCGGAATTTTTATATTGCCTCTTCCCCTTTCTCCCCGGTCCTTATCCTAACCACCTCATCTATGGGCAGGACAAATATCTTTCCATCCCCGATTCTACCGGTCTTGGCAGTATTGACAATAGTCTCAACAACCTTTGCCACCATGTCCGCCTTTACCACAATTTCTATCTTTATCTTGGGGAGAAAATCTACAACATACTCTGCGCCCCGATAAAGCTCTGTATGACCTTTCTGCCGTCCAAATCCTTTTACCTCAGAAACTGTTATACCTTGTATACCAATCTCATTAAGGGCCTCTTTTACTTCGTCGAGTTTAAATGGTTTTATAATCGCCTCTACCTTTTTCATTACACCCTCCATAATACATGTTAAGTCTTACCCCGTTCGAATATCCGCCCCTACCGAGGTTTACAGAACTTAGCACACAGACATACGCTTGTAAACATTTTTCTGAACATAATAATTAAAGCAAGCATTATGCCAATTTTAGCAGTATAAAAATGCTTTAAAATCCACTGAATTTAAGTTTATGACACCATAGATTAGATTAAAATTTATGCAGATACCCGACCTTTTGCTCATAAAATTGGCAGTTCACGCTAAGTAGGGCATGTATTGCTATACTAAAGGCAATAAATAACTTGCGGTTGCTATATTTATGTCATGCCCGAATGTCTCTATCCGTCCCCGAATGAATCTATCGGGGATAGAGACGTTCGTGGACTCATCCAGCGTCTTGTGCAATACAGGCGAAAACATAAAGCCTGCCCCCCGTATGTCTATATCGGGGGACTATAGATTATCGTCCCCGATAAAAGCATTCGAGGACAAGCTTAAAGATTGCGGGAATGACAGAAAAAATATCACGTTATTTATTACCTTCACTATAAATATAGCAGGTCTGAGCTTATCATAAGATGATTTATCTTGGGTTGAAAAAACTCTACCTATCTGCTATTTTAAAAACATGGCAATGCACATTGTGATAGATGGCTACAATCTTACAGCGCTCATGGCCTCTCCTAACAATACAGCGCTTGACCTGGAAAGCACACGGAATGAGCTTATTAAAAGGCTTCAGGCTTACAAGCGCCTCAAAGGACATAAAATAACCGTTGTATTTGATGGAAAAAAATCAGGAAGTCTCTACAGGGCGAGAACAAATCAGGGTGGGATTGAAATTGTTTTCTCTAAAGATGGTGAAGAGGCGGATGAGATTCTCAAAGAAATGGCAAAGACGGAAAGACAGAACATGACCCTTATTACTTCTGACAGGTCAGTTGCTCATTTTGCAGAGACATGCGGCGCAGTTACCATATCATCCCAGGAATTTGATAACATACTTTCATCTGCCCAGTATTATACTATGAAAGGCATCTCTGATGAGGAGGATGAAGGGGTATTCCCAAAGACTGGCAATCCAAGAAAACCGTCCAAAAAGGAGAGGAAACGCCTTCAAAGGATAAAGAAACTTTAAGTTTAATAAAAAACGCTCTGCCTTAAATGCTCACACTGCTAACAGAAGACGGCAACTGTATGGGTTTTACAAACCGTAAGCCAGCTAATGTATCTATTCCATTTGTAGACTTCGACCACATAACCATTGCATCCACGCGAAGATCTAAACTCATAATGTGTATCTTAATAGCCTCGCCAAGAGAAAGCGGCTCTCCAATATGTCTTATCTTTACACCATTCTGAGATATATCCTGGGTCTTTGCCCCCAAAGGCGTTGAGCTATACTTGCCTGCGTTAAATATAAGACAATACGCTGACCAATGGAAACGCTTCTCTGCTCATTTATCAGACTGCGTCAATTCTCTACTTTCAACCGCAATCTTCTTTCCTACTTTATCAAGCATAGAATTTATCTGGTTTAAAAAATCCAGTATCTGGAATGGCTTAACCAGGTATTTGCAATCATTTTCCTTAAAAAAGATTGCTGCCTCTTCTGTTAGATTGCCGGTTAAAAACAAAAATCTCTCT
>Ga0156190_1109_pt1 | contig 6452 bp, 8 predicted proteins | sample RifCSPlowO2_12_FD_107843 | JGI IMG/M metagenome (GOLD analysis project Ga0156190, IMG submission 107843) | Deltaproteobacteria bacterium RIFCSPLOWO2_12_FULL_42_16 | reverse complement strand
CCTTGACAAATTATGTGTTTTGCTCTCAGCCCTTGACAAAATAGCTGATTTTATTTTTGATAAAATCAGGAAAGAGATTTAGTCAATGAGTAAATCTCCTATTTTGTCAGGGGTCAGCAAAACACTAAACGATGCTTTGTTTAACAAAGTGTATAATTTGTCAAGGGTGAAATCATAATCCAATGCTAATCATACCAGCTATAGATATAAAAGACGGCAAATGCGTGCGCCTTACACAGGGGAGGATGGATGCTGAAACTGTCTATTCTGAAAACCCTGTTGAAATCTCGAAAAAATGGGAAGAGGCCGGCGCAAAGCTGATACATATTGTTGACCTTGATGGTGCAATAAAAGGAATACCTAAAAATCAGGATACCATTAAGAAAATAATTCAATCTATAAAAACACCTGTGGAGATCGGCGGCGGAATAAGAGATTTGGAGACTATAAAAAATTACCTCGGCAGTCAAGGCGTTAAAAGGGTTATTATTGGCACAGTGGCGCAAGAAAATCCTCAAATAGTAGAAAAGGCGTGCAAGATGTTTCCGGAAGGCATAGCAGTTGGTATAGATGCCAAAGACGGGATGGTCGCAACAAGGGGTTGGGTCAAAGTAACGTCAGAAAAGGCGACTGACCTTGCGAAAAGACTGGAGAGTTTAGGCATAACATGCATCATCTATACAGATATAGCAAGAGATGGAATGCTTACAGGCCCGAATGTAAAGGCCACTAAAGAAATGGCGCATGCGGTTAATATACCCGTAATAGCCTCAGGCGGCATGAGCTCTGTGAAAGATATAGAGGGTTTTAAAGGTTTAAAACTCGAAGGTATAATAATTGGAAAGGCATTATACACAGGGGCTATAAATCTAAGAGAAGCTATAGAGGTAGCTGAGTCATTATAAAAGAAAAAAACCCTTGCACACCTATAAAAGTTCCTCGTAATAGTTACAGCATAGTATAAATCAAGCAATTAATTATTGGCTTGACAGCCCCTATTTTATACTTGACAGTTAAGGTGTTTCTGTATACAGTATACACAAGGCCGTGACTGTTGACCGTGTCTGTGAATTATGCTTTTGCGGTCACGCATAACGAATACGAATCACGGTATTTGGGAGGTGAAATGGCCCGGAAAAAGCTAACAATCGTTGGTGCAGGCAATGTAGGCGCCCATGCTGCTGTATGGGCAGGGATAAAAGAGCTTGGGGATATTGTCTTGATAGATGTGGTGGAGGGGGTTCCGCAGGGTAAGGGGCTTGATCTTACGCAGGCGTCGCCCATTGAGGGTTTTGACTCCGCGATTACCGGAACGAACGATTACAAGGATACTGCGAACTCCGATGTGGTGATTATCACCGCAGGCATAGCGCGAAAGCCTGGGATGAGCAGGAGCGATCTGATAAATACCAATACCGGCATTGTCAAGGCCGTTGTCGAGCAGATTGCCAAACATTCGCCCAATGCCATTATCCTCGTTGTTACCAATCCGTTGGATGTGATGGTATATGTGGCATGGAAGGTGAGTGGTTTTCCTCCCAACAGGGTCATTGGTCTTTCCGGCGCCCTTGATGCAGCAAGGCTCAAGGCATTTGTAGCTATGGAATTGAAAGTATCGGTGGAGGATGTCCATGCAATGGTCATAGGAGGACATGCAGATGAGATGGTGCCTCTTCCGAGATATTGCAGTATTGCAGGTATACCGTTAACGCAGCTTCTTAAAAAGGAGAAGATTGACACCATCATGGAGAGGACAAAAAAGGCAGGCGGCGAGATAGTGGGTTTATTGAAGACCGGCAGCGCATTTTATGCGCCGTCAGCCGCTGTGGTTGAGATGGCGGAATCCATAATAAGAGATAAGAAAAGGATTATTCCATGTGCCGCATACTGCAACGGGAAATACGGCGTGAACGGCATTTTCGTAGGCGTTCCGGTAAAACTCGGAAGCAGCGGCGTGGAAGAGATAATAGAGATTGAATTGAATGCGGAAGAGAAGAAGGCGTTTGATAATTCGGTTTCCGCGATAAGGAAGTTGGTTGAGGAAATAAAGATATAAAAAAAGAAGTTAAGAAGATGAGAAGTTTTGAAGATAAGCAATCTTAACTTCTTAACCTCTTAACTTCTCAACCTCATCCTTTCATTTGAAAAATGCGCCATATTTCCACATCAGAAATAACTTCAAAAGTAAAAGAACTTTGCATCAGGGCTGCGTGTGAGTTGGGCAGCGATGTTGTGCTGGCATTGGAAGGGTTCAGAGGAAAAGAGGAGTCTCCTCTGGGCAAAGAGGTTCTTGACCAGATTATTGAGAATGCCCAGATTGCCTTAAAAGAAGATGCGCCCATGTGTCAGGACACTGGCATTGCAGTTTTTTTTGTTGAGATAGGCCGGAATGCGACAATTGACGGCTCTTTGGAAGATGCAATCAATGAAGGGGTGAGACAGGGGTATGCCGAAGGATACTTGAGAAAATCGGTTTGCCATCCGCTTACGAGAAAAAATACCGAAGATAATACACCCGCCATCATCCACACAAATATCGTTGACGGAGACAAGGTAAAAATAACCATCGCACCCAAAGGCGCAGGCAGCGAGAATATGAGCAGGCTTGCTATGCTCAAGCCGTCTCAGGGATTGCCGGCCATAAAGGATTTTGTAATAAACACCGTGAAAGATGCAGGCGGAAATCCATGCCCGCCCATTATCGTAGGCATAGGCGGGAATTTTGAAAAGAGTGCAATCTTGGCAAAAGAGTCGCTTTTAAGAGAGGTTGGCAGTGATAATCCTGATAAGGAATTAGATGCGCTTGAAAAAGAATTGCTGGAGAAGGTTAATAATCTTGGCATCGGGCCAATGGGTTTTGGCGGAAGGACAACAGCCCTCGCTGTTCACATAAAGACAGCGCCGTGCCACATTGCAAGCCTGCCGGTGGCGGTGAATGTCCAATGCCATGCGGCAAGGCATAAGGAGGCGATAATATAAAAACGGTTTAAACTGTTTAAACTGTTTAAACCGATTAAACCGTTTATGAATCACCACCCAATCAAAATAACCCCACCGCTAACTGATGCGGATGTGGAGAAACTCAAGGTAGGGGATAAGGTCTTGATAACCGGTGTCCTTTACACAGCAAGGGATGCGGCGCATAAAAGGCTTATTGAACTCCTGGATAAAGGCGAAAAGCTACCTTTTGATGTTAAAGGTCAGTTGATTTATTATGTAGGACCGACACCGGCAAAGCCTGGTCAGGTGATTGGTTCTGCAGGTCCTACAACCAGCGGCAGAATGGATGTATATACGCCGAGACTTTTAGAACTTGGTTTGAAAGGGACAATAGGCAAGGGACAGCGCTCGCAGGAAGTAATTGATGCGATGAAGAAAAATAAGGCAGTGTATCTTGCGGCAGTCGGCGGCGCAGCTGCCCTCATTGCCAAGACCATTAAAAGGGCGGAGATTATTGTGTATGAAGATTTGGGTCCGGAGGCAATTAGAAGGCTTGAGGTGAAGGATTTTCCGGCAATTGTGGTGAATGATATATACGGGAGCGATTTGTTCAAGATAGGGGTGGAGAAGTATAAAAAATAGGGTTCGAGGGTTCAAGGGGGCAAGGGTTCAAGGAAAAACCTTTGCACTCGAACCCTGGAACCCTCGAACCCTTGAACCCTTGAACCCTTGAACCCTTGATTAATTATGCTCATAAAACTTGGAAAAGAAAACCTACAGAGCGAATTTGTAAAACTCATTGAGAGGATCAGTGGCGAGGAGCTTGCCAATTGTTACCAGTGCGGGAACTGCACAGGAGGCTGTCCTGTGTCTTATGCAATGGATTTCGGGCCGAGGGAGGTTATAAGACTCCTGCAGTTGGGACAGGAAGATGCGGTAAAAAGTGCGAACTCACCGTGGTTGTGTGTGGGATGTCTCCAGTGTTATTGCAGATGTCCTAAAGGTGTAAGCGCCGCAAAGATTTTAGAGGCGCTTCGGCAGATTACTTTAAGGAAGGGCGAAGACCACGAAAAGATCAAAGAGATTCCTTTCCCATTTTTGAAAAATGCGCCACAGCAGGCGATTGTGTGCGGGTTCAGGAAATTCGTAAGTTAAAACAGTTCGGAGTTGTTAGTTCGTAGTTCGGAGAAACAAAAATTATTCCGAACGAATGAGCCTTTTGCAAAAGTGTCATCCCCGAGTGCTTTTATCGGGGATCCAGGTTTTAACGACTTTAAAAATCAATGGATTCCCGCTCAGAAGCTCTGCGGGAATGACAAAAATAGAGTTTTGCAATAGCCTCTAATTACTATAAATCCATGAAGATACCCTACTACCCCGGCTGCACATTAAATACCGTTGCAAAAGGATTTGACACCTCGGCAAGACAGTCCGCAGTTTTGCTTGGTTTTGAGTTGATGGAACTTGACCAGTGGAACTGCTGCGGCGCGACATTTCCTTTGACGCCTGATAATGTCATGGGCTTGACCGCGCCTACAAAGGTTCTGGTTAATGCGAGAAAGGAAGGGGATTCGGTAACAACCCTCTGCTCCGTTTGCTACAATGTCTTAAAACGTACAAATAAGGTTGTGAGGGATGACAAGGATAAGAGGAGTGTTGTAAATAGTTTTATTGAAGAAGAATATGACGGCAGTCTGAATGTGATTCATTATCTTGAAGTTTTAAGAGACAAGATTGGTTTTGAAAAGATCAAGACAGCAGTAAAAAGACCGTTAAAGGGAATAAGGGCTGGTGCATATTATGGCTGTATGCTTTTAAGACCATTTGAAGATATGGGCATAGATAATGCTGAGGCGCCGACCATATTTGAAAATTTGCTGAGGGCACTCGGCTGCGAGCCTGTTGAGTTTCCAAATAAGATAGAATGCTGCGGCGCACATTTGGCAATGGGAAATGAGGATATTGTCACAAAACTTTCCGGCAATGTTTTGAGTTCCGCTAAAAACAAAGGAGCAGAGATTATCGTGACGAGTTGCCCATTGTGTCAATACAATCTTGAAAAAAGCCAGAAGAAACTTGCAGAAGGCTCAGGAAACACACAGATGCCGATTTTATATTTTACGCAACTGCTTGGACTGGCGCTGGGGCAGGATGAAGGAAGTTTGGGGCTGGAAAAGAATTTGTTTGATGTAAGGCAGTTATTAAAAGAAAGGGGTATATAAATGATAATTTCCATTATAGCTTTTATTGCAGTTTTTAGCGTAGTTGTTCTTGTGCATGAGTTTGGGCATTTTATTGCTGCAAGAAGGGCAGGGGTAAAGGTTTATGAGTTCTCCATAGGATTCCCATTCAGTCCAAAGATATTCACATTCTTTAAACATAAAGAAACAGAATTTACCTTGAGACTGCTTCCCCTTGGCGGGTTTGTGAGTTTTTCAAAAAATGGCGATGAAGATGCAAAAGAACTGTTTGAGGCATCATATCTTAATCGGGCTTTCATTATGTCAGCAGGCTCACTCTTTAATATCACCTTTGCATTTTTAGTTTTTGTTCCCGTATTTGTTTTGGGAAAACACCTTCCTTTTCTGGATGCAATAGCATTGAGCGCTCAGACAATATGGGCAGTATTGTCAGGGACTATCGTTTTTGTGGTCAATATGTTTTCTGGCAGCGGCTCTATGGAAGGATTGTCAGGCCCTGTTGGCATAGCCTCTATGGCTGGTCAGGCTGCAAGCAAGGGCATTTTGAACCTTGCATACTTTACAGGGATACTTAGCATGAGTCTCGGGATAATGAATCTTATTCCGTTTCCTGCCCTTGACGGTGGGCAGTTGTTTATGCTTCTTATTGAAGCTGTCAGAAAGAAACCTTTAGATTTAAAACTTTATCAGATGGTGAATATTTTTGGAATAGCCCTATTTGTTATCCTTACAATAGTTATAACTTATAGAGATATTGTCAGGCTTGTAGCGTGAATAAAAGGAGTCTTTTATGCCGCGTATAGGCGTATTCGTTTGTTAGTGCGGCAAGACATTATATGACCAAAGATATAGGTAAGGCAGTTAAATTCTGGCTCATGTCATCCAAAGACAACTTTGAAACTGCTGATGCAATGTTAAGGGCAGGCAGATATAGCTTTGCAATGTTTATGTGCCAGCAGGCGGTTGAAGCGATTTTAAAGGCTGTATTTATTATTCAGAAAAATGAGAGACCGGAGTTTATACATAAACTTCCCAAATTAGTTGAAATGACAGGAATAGAGATTCCTAAGTCAATTGATAATAAGATACTAAAGATAGATGCCCATTACATTAAGGCAAGATATAAAGAAGACAGGTTCAATGTCAAGATATACAACAGACGAAATGCCGCCGGATTGCTGAAAGACACAGAGGATGTGCTGCAATGGTTTACAAAAAAAATGAAATTAAAAATATAGTGCTGAATTATGTAAAGGAGCTTCAAAGCAGGATTCCTGTAGAGAAGATTATCCTATTCGGCTCTTATGCCTA
>Ga0156190_1085_pt1 | contig 6862 bp, 4 predicted proteins | sample RifCSPlowO2_12_FD_107843 | JGI IMG/M metagenome (GOLD analysis project Ga0156190, IMG submission 107843) | Deltaproteobacteria bacterium RIFCSPLOWO2_12_FULL_42_16 | reverse complement strand
AGCTTGTCCCCGCATGCTTTAAGCGGGGAGTGGGAATCCAGAAGTTGTTGCCCCCGATAGATTCAATCGGGGGTTACATAGACTGGATTCCCGATAGAACCATTCGGGAATGACATTTGTGGTTTGGGCAACAGGCCGGAAACTCCTGACAGCACAAAAAAATTATGCTAAAATGATTCGCAACCCTGTCACTGATAGGGAAGGAGGGTTTGAATGCCAAAAAGGGCGTCTCAGGCTGAACATGACTCGATGATAGAATTCCTATCTGATGCATTGTATGGAAGAGATATGAAGGATGTAACAGCAGATATACCAGGATATAAGCGGCCGCAAACGATTACGCTCCCAGGCTATAAAGATGGGCATACACCTGATGTAACTGCATACGATGGCAATCAACTTATTATCTATGAGGTTGAAACCGCTGATTCCATCAATGACCCGCACACAGAAGAGCAGTGGAAACTATTTGCAGAATATGCCCTGCAAAACAATGCTGTCTTTTATGTAACTGTGCCGCCCATGGAGATTGCGTCAGCAAGGAAAAGGGTTAAAGAATTGAATCTTGATATTAAGGTAGTAACGGTTCCTTAATTAATACAAACGAAATAAGTAAAGTGTCATTGTGCGGAACGAAAATCGTAGGGGAGGGGCTTGTCCCCTCCCGTTTCTTGCGGGCGGGCACAAGGCCCGCCCCTACATGTCCGTGATAACAATGTAACGTTATTTAATTCGTTTGTATTAATTAATGCTGAAAAATGCCCTTCTGCTGTCCGCCATAGGCGGATCGCGCCTTGGTCTGCTTTGTTCTGACGCTCTGTATGCGGAATTATTTATGACGCTGTATATAGTTACTACTATCGCATAGTTTACTTTTTCCATTTATTCAGGAATCCTAAAACACTTTTAATCCCCCCTTGCCCCCCCTTTGCTAAGAGGCTGAGTCATAATCCTCTTTTTGTCATTGCGAGCGACCGAAGGAAGCGTGGCAATCCGACCCGAAAGGTCGTTGCGAGGGCAAAGCCCGTGGCAATCTCGAGAGTTCCCTCTCCGCCTCAGGCGGATCGGGACAAGGCTTCGGTCGCTGCGCTCCCTCGCAATGACATTATGACACAACCTCTAAAGGGGGGATTTATTAACTAAACTCCAATGATTCGTCGGGGACAAATCCCGAATTAAAGTGGCGGCAGGAGTTACCTCCTGCCACCCTGCCGTCAGGAGGAAACTCCTGACAGCACAAAAATACAAACGCAAAAAATGTAGCGTTGGGGTTTATCCCCAACGCTTTCATTGCCGCGTCCCCTTTTATTCAACTCCCCCTTCCCCCCTCTTTAATAAAGAGGGGGTGGGGGGAGTTTTTCGTTACGGTATCACCTCAAATGCGTCTATATTTATTGATACCCTCTTACCCGGGTTTTCAATAGTTAGTGTATGATTTCCGGGGCTAAGCCCTGTTCTTTCAAATACTACTACCTGATACTTGCTCGTTTTGCTGTAGAGGTCTACTGTTGCAATATATACCCCGTCAATATATACCTTTGCCTTGCCGGATTTGCTTGTCTTGGAGGCTATCCATCTGACCCCTGTTCCGTTAAAGGAGAAATCAGCCTTTGCACCGGTTTGACTGGTAGATTTCATTGCACCGCCACTGCACGATGAGCAGGCAGATGTAGACCATGTGCCTGTATAGGTAATAGTAGGGTCGCTTTCCTCAAACCATGTCTGTTTAAAGTTGGCAGTAACAGAGGTATCTACGGTCATATTGAATGTGCATGCGCCTGTGCCTGTGCATGCACCTTCCCAGCCATAGAATCCCCAGCCGCTGTTTGGTGCAGCAGTGAGGGTTACAGATGTGCCAAGTGCGTATGCCTCGCTGCAATCACCTGGGCAATTGATGCCTGCAGGGCTGCTACCAACACTTCCATTTCCATTTACAGAAACAGAGAGGGTAGAGGTAAATGTTCCGCTCCCACTGACCCTCTGGCTATAGATGTCGTAATTGCTGCTGCGGAAATCCTGCCATGTAATAATAGCTCCGCCGCTGCCATCAGCTACTATAGTAGACCACTCTTGATTATTTGCTGCTGTGGATATTGCCACCCCATCTGTTGTCCACAACACATTGCCATTTGCATTTATGCGCTGTGCATAGATGTCGTAATTGCCGCTGCGGTAATCATGCCATGTAATAATAGCGCCGCCGCTGCCATCGGTTACTATGGTTGGAGAGTATTGGTAGCCTGCTGCTGTGGATATTGGCACCCCATCTGCTGTCCACAACACATTGCCATTTGCATTTATGCGCTGTGCATAGATGTCGTAATTGCCGCTGCGGTAATCATGCCATGTAATAATAGCGCCGCCGCTGCCATCGGTTACTATGGTTGGAGAGTATTGGTAGCCTGCTGCTGTGGATATTGGCACCCCATCTGCTGTCCACAACACATTGCCGGTTGCATCTATCCTCTGGGCATAGATGTCGGGATAGTTGATGTCGTTGCGCAAATCCCACCATGTAATAATAGCCCCGCCGCTGCCATCGGTTACTATGGTGGGCTGGTATTGGACGCCTGCTGCTGTGGATATTGCCACCCCATCTGCTATCCACAGCACATTCCCGGTTGCATCTATACGCTGTGCATAGATGTCGTAATAGCTGCTGCGGCGGTTATCCGTCCATGTAATAATAGCCCCGCCGCTGCCGTCAGTTATTATGTTGGGATACTGTTGATTATTTGCTGCTGTAGAGATTGCTACGCCATCTAAAGTCCACAGCACATTGCCATTTGCATCTATACGTTGTGCATAGATGTCGGAATTGATGTTAACGTTGCGATAATCCTGCCATGTAATAATAGCCCCGCCATTGCCATCAGTTACTATGGTTGGACGGTATTGGTCTCTTGCTGCTGTAGAGATTGCCACCCCGTCTATCGTCCACAACACATTGCCATTTGCATCTATTCGCTGGGCATAGATGTCCCAAGAAGAGCCGCTGCGGACATCCATCCATGTAATAACAGCCCCGCCGCTGCCATCTGTTACTATGGTTGGAGAGACTTGGTGATTTGCTGCTGTAGAGATTGCCACCCCATCTGCTGTCCACAGCACATTGCCATTTGCATCTATACGTTGTGCATAGATGTCGGAATTGATGTTAACGCCACTGCGATAATCATACCATGTGATAATAGCCCCCCCGTTTCCATCGCTTACTATAGTGGGAGAAGCTTGGCTATTTGCCGCTGTAGAGATTGGGATACCATCTGCTGTCCAGAGCACATTGCCATTTGCATCTACACGCTGGGCGTAGATGTCGTAATCGCCGTTGCGTTGATCAGTCCATGTAATAATAGCCCCACCACTGTTATCAGTTACTATAGTGGGAGAATTTTGAGAGCCTGCTGCTGTAGAGATTGCGTTATTCACTGTCGGGTCAGTTGACCATACAGCATGCGCATTGGCAACGCAGATGTTGATGATGAGAAAGACTGCTACTGCTATCAGGAGGAAACTCCTGACAGCGCAAAAAACGTGAAACGTTATTTTGTCCATTTTCTTTTTCCTCCTTTGATTTTGAAAGTAAAGATTGCGCTGCTGCCAGGAGGAAACGGCCTGTTGCCCAAATATATTTGTCTCACCAATTGCTATTTTTTATGTCATTCCCATGAAGCTTGTCCCCGCATGCTTTAAGCGGAGAGTGGGAATCCAGAAGTTGTTGAATTTACATAGACTGGATTCCCGATAGAAGCATTCGGGAATGACATTTGTGGTTTGGGCAACAGACCCGAAACTCCTGACAGCACAAAAAATACAAACGCAAAAAATGCAGCATTGGGGTTTATCCCGAGACTTCGGGATTTATCCCCAACGTTTTCGTTGGCACGCTAAGCGTGCCGTTGCCCATAAAGGGCAACGTTACATGTCAATTTGTTTTTTTCGCTTGTGCTAAATATCGCCTCCCTTCTGTGGAATTTTTAAGACATAAAAAAACAAAAGGGGCAGACCATATTGGTCTGCCCCTTTTGATGAAACACTATATAAAAATGCTATTAAGGTATAATTCTGTCTGTCTGTCTGTCTTTGCAAGGTAAGTGCCATTCTTAACCCTCTCTCAGCCTTTATGAGTTTACATCAATAATACATACTGTCAAGACAAAAGTAATCACCCAAAAAATAGACATTGACCATTTATAAGGGAGTCCATAATTGTATAGACATGTTAATCAGCGCATATATAGAATATACATTCCACACAGTGTCATTCCCGCAGAGCCTGCCCTCGAATGTATCTATCGGGGGTCTTTAGCGGGAATCCAGTAGTTTTTAGTCTCTGGATGCCCGATTAAAAAATTCGGGCATGACTAACAAAAGGGGATAGTGTGTAAATACTATTCTGGACTGGTTAGTAAGCATTTGTTTTGCCTGTCACCTTTCAATGTCTATTTTTGAGTAATCATAGCAGCAACTACAGCATTTGACAAAAATTACCTCATTAAATCCCGTATTTCCCCAATATGATATTTAAGTCTTTCTTCACCTTCACAGGTATCTTCTTTTTGTCTGTGACAACCGCATATTTCATTGCGGTAGCACACTTGCAATCTCTTTTATAAGGAATCTTTGGAACCGCCTCCTTTATAATCGCCTTTGCTGTTGCAACATTTTTCTTGAGCGTATCGAGTATCATTTCTACGGTAACTGATTCCTCTGTTTCATGCCAGCAGTCATAGTCAGTGGAAAGGGCAAGCGTCGCGTAACATATCTCAGCCTCTCTGGCAAGCTTTGCCTCAGGGATATTTGTCATGCCTATTACATCCACCCCCCATTTCCGGTAAATCTTTGACTCTGCCCTTGTGGAGAACTGCGGGCCTTCAATGCAGATATATGTTCCGCCTTTATGAATAGTAGCTCCGGTATGTTGTCCGGCATCATAAAGGACATTGCTGAGATTCGGACACACAGGGTCTGCAAATTCCACATGGCCAACTATGCCGTTTCCAAAAAATGTTGCTCCCCTCCCCTTTGTCCTGTCAAAAAACTGGTCAACAACTACAATATGGCCTGGCTTAATATCCTCCCTCATGCTGCCCACTGCTGAGACTGATATGATCCATTCTACGCCGAGTCTTTTCATGCCATAGATATTAGCCCTAAAGTTTAATTCCGAGGGAAGTATCCTGTGGCCCCTCCCGTGCCGTGGAAGGAATACCATCTTCACATCGCCAAGTTTACCAACGATATACGCATCTGACGGATTTCCAAAGGGTGTTTTAACCTTTACTTCCTTAACATTCTTAAGCCCTTCCATCTCATAAAGCCCACTTCCTCCAATAACACCAACAACTCTTTCTGACATTTAGTTGCCTCCTATTTATTTCGTGGCCAGTGACCAGTGTTCAGTGGTCAGGAATACTTCTCCGCTACCGACCACTCGCCACTCATCACTGTCCACTGTCTTTTTCCACCACCATCAATGTCTCATCAGGATTCACAGAATCCCCTACCTTCACATATATCTTCTTCACAATGCCATCCATTGGCGTATGCACCTCATTTTCCATCTTCATTGCCTCTACGGTCAAAAGTGTATCTCCTGCAGAGACCTTATCCCCTTCAGAAACCTTTATACTGGTAACCTTTCCAGGTATAGGGGCTGTTACATCCCCTTTTTTCATAGCCTTTGGCCGTACTGATGTTGTTGTCGGTTTTGCCTCTATCTCGCCTGCTGTAGAAGGAATAACCTCGGTAAGGGACTCCAGCATGACCTCTTCCAGACGGTCGTCTATCTTTAAAAAGAACGGCCTCTTACCTTCAACCTTATGACCGGCGCCAGCAACCTTTACCCGATACGATTCACCGTGAATTGTTATGATGAATTCGCTCGGCGCAAGGGACGGTATATGCGGTATCTGCTGCGGCTGTATCTCGTGAGCCTCCTCAAGCGGCTCTGGTTCAAACTTGCCGCTCTCCCTTTGCTCAAAATATTCTAAGGCAACATTGGGAAAGAGCGCATAAGAAAGGACATCCTCAATACCCTTTGCCCTGCCGCCAAGTTCTCTTGTTAGTTTATCCAATTCCGGCTCAAGGAGGTCTGCAGGCCTGCATGTTATGGACTCTTCATCTCCTATTGCCTTTTTCTGAACCTTTTTATCCATCTTGCCAGGGGGGCTGCCGTAAAGGCCCTTAAAATAATTCCGTGTCTCAGTTGTTATTACCTTATATCTCTCGCCGGTGAGTATATTCAGTGTTGCCTGAGTCCCAACAATCTGGCTGCTCGGCGTAACCAGCGGAGGATAGCCCATATCCTTTCTTACCCTTGGAATCTCTTCCAATACGTCGTTCATCTTATCAAGGGCATTCTGTTCTTTTAACTGAACTGCAAGGTTTGAAATCATGCCGCCAGGCACCTGAACAACAAGGGTCTTTGTATCTATGCCTGTATATTCACTCTCAAACCTTTTGTATTTCTTTCGAATCTTACGAAAATATTCTGCTATGTCTGCCAGCAGGGCGATATCAAGGCCTGTGTCATGAGACGTACCCTTTAATGCCTCTACAAGACTTTCCGTAGGCGGCTGCGCTGTGCCTGAGGCAAGGGATGAAATGGCTGTGTCAATCATCTCTGCGCCGGCCTCTATTGCTTTCAGATAGCTCATAGATGCAAGACCGCTGGAGTCGTGGGTATGGATGTGGACAGGGAGGTCTATCTTTTCCTTAAGCGCCTTTACCAAGTCGTAGGCAGCATATGGCGTGAGAAGTCCTGCCATGTCTTTTATGCAGATAATATCAGCGCCCATATCCTCAAGCCTTAGAGCCATTTCTACAAAGCCCGCATGGGTATGAACCGGGCTTGTTGTGT
>Ga0156190_1095_pt1 | contig 9365 bp, 9 predicted proteins | sample RifCSPlowO2_12_FD_107843 | JGI IMG/M metagenome (GOLD analysis project Ga0156190, IMG submission 107843) | Deltaproteobacteria bacterium RIFCSPLOWO2_12_FULL_42_16 | reverse complement strand
GGGATCAAGGGGGATTTTCATGCACCTTTGTGAGTCCGCCTAAGGCGGGCTCGTGTGGGTTTGCTCCGAAAATGCTTCATATTCACATTTCCGTAGCGTTGCCCTTTATGGGCAACGGTTTTTCGTTGGCACGCTTAGCGTGCCGTTGGGGATAAACCCCAACGCTACAAAAATTCAATTTTCATATCCCTTTGTAAGCGAAGCTCGTGAGGGTTTACCTCGAAAATTCAAATAACAGTCATTCCCGAATGCTTCTATCGGGGATATGGTTTAAAAAACGATTAAGGCCTCGAGAATGACAAAATAAAGCAAGCATTTTCATGCCCTCCGCTAAAGGCGGATGAGCCGAAGGCTCGTGTGGGTTTACCCCCGCATAAGAGATTTTGATGTGGGGGGTTACAACTATATCTCTATTTTAGGAAACAGCACCTCTCCCTTACAAACTCTTTTCCCGCTAATATCCTTACCCCACTGAGTCCCTGAATCAAAATCTATGTTTTCAATATTATCATTTAAGCCAAGCTGCTGCCATATCTTTTTAGCAGCCGCAGGCATAAATGGATAGATATAAATAGAAATAATCCTTAATCCCTCGCTAAGGACAAACAAGATATTCGAACGGATATCCTCGTCTTTTTCTCTCCATGGAGCCGTCCTATCCACATAGGCATTCATATTTCGTATTACAAACCAGATCTGTGATAGAGCGTCATAAAAATTAAGGCTGCTCATAAGACTGTCAAATTGAGTCTTGAGCTTGTTTTCAAACTGTCCCATTACAAATCCCTCATATTCTTCCCTATATTTCAGAATGTTCGGCTCAGGGACGATACCGCTTCTGTATTTTTCTATCATTGAAACGGTTCTGCTCAAGAGATTTCCAAGGTCATTTGCAAGTTCGCCGTTAATCCTGCCTTTCAATGCGTTTGTTGAAAAATCGCCATCAAGGCCGAATGGCACCTCTCTCATGAGAAAATACCTGAACTGGTCAACGCCGTATACATCTATCATCTCATTTGGGTCAACCACATTTCCGAGAGACTTGCTCATCTTCTGCCCTTCTACAGTCCACCACCCATGGGCAAATATCCGAGTCGGCAGAGAGATTCCTGCAGACATTAAAAATGTTGGCCAGTATACAGTATGAAATCTAATAATATCCTTGCCAACAATGTGAATAACTTCGCCTGTTTTATTATTCCAGTATCTGCTGAATCTTTTCAGGTCATCAGGATAGCCGCATGCTGCGAGATAATTAGCAAGCGCATCAAACCAGACATATATAATATGTTTCGAGTCATCAGGCACAGGTATGCCCCATGAAAATGATGTCCTGCTTATGCTCAGGTCGCGCAGTTGTTCTTTTTTTAAAAAACTTAAAATCTCTTTTCGCTTGCCCTCAGGCTGGATAAATTCAGGATAGGCCTCAATATGCTTTAAGAGACTGTCCTGATATTTGGACATCCTGAAGAAATAGCTTGGCTCCTTTAATTTCTCAACCGGTCTTTTGCAGTCAGGGCATTTGCCCTCCACAAGATTTGTCTCTGTCCAGAATGTTTCACAGGGTGTGCAATACCAATCTTCATATTCACCGAGATAGATATCTCCATTTTTATTTACAATTTGCCAAAGATTTTCAACGGCCTTTTTATGTCTCGCTTCAGTGGTTCGTATAAAATCGTCATTTGAGATATTGAGCCTATTCCAGAGGTCTTTAAATCTTATAACAACGTTATTAGCCAATTCAATAGGTTTTACCTTTGCCTGCTGCGCAGCCTTCTCAACCTTCTGGCCATGCTCATCAGTGCCGGTAAGGAAAAAGACATCGTATCCCTTCAGTCTCTTATACCTTGCAACGCAGTCTGCTGCAATTGTGGTATACGCATGACCTATATGAGGGACATCATTGACGTAATAGATGGGTGTTGTTACATAGAAGGTTTTTTTCTGTGACATTGAATTTAGAGTAGAATAAGTCCTATAGGTCATATAGGACTTATAGGAGAATGACAGCAATTGGGGAGAGCATCACCTGGATTCTGGGCCACCTCATACGTAAGACAGCACATAAGTCTTCCGCATATACCTGAAAGTTTTGCAGGGTTAAGAGCTATGTTTTGCTCTTTTGCCATTTTAACGCTGACTGGCTCAAAATCTACTAGATGGGTTGAACAGCAGAGCATTCTTCCACACGGTCCAATACCGCCAAGTGTCTTTGCTTCATCTCTTACCCCTATCTGGCGCATCTCTATCCTCGTATGCAGTTCATTGGCAAGGTCTTTAACAAGGTCTCTAAAATCCACCCTACTATCTGAAATATAAGAAAATATGACCTTACTGGAATCAAAAAGGTATTCTACGCTGATGAGCTTCATAGGGAGATTATATTTTACTATATCCCGTTTACATATATCTGCTGCCTCCTGCCCCCTCTCTCTATTAAATTCAAGCCTCTCTAAGTCACTTTCCGTTGCCTTACGAATTATTTTTTTTAATGGTTGAAAAAGGCTTGCATCATCCTTTTCGAGCTGACCTCGCGCTACTATTCCTATACCCATGCCCTTTTCTGTCTCTACAATAACCTGGTCGCCTGGTTTTAATTCTATATTATTCACATCAAAATCATATATCTTGCATACCTTTTTAAATCGGACGCCAACTACCTTTGGCATTTTGTAAATCCTCCCTGCTTAGAAAATAGAAAATAAGAAAATATGAAAAAGGGAAATAAATCTTCTCTTTTTTTATTTTCTACCTTTCTCAATATACTCCTTCAGGACAACTGCGTTATTAAATCTCTCGTCCTTTGCGCCATATATAAGAGTCACACTCCCCTTTTCCATTTTATCAGCAATTAACTCAATTAATTCCCTCTTCTTATTCAATTCTACAAAATATCTACCCCTGAATTCAATCCATTTATCCTGCTTATGTGCAAACCACTTTCTCAATTCATTGCTTGGCGCTATGTCTTTAAGCCACATATCAATCTTCGCCTTATTCTTACTTAGCCCACGAGGCCAGAGTCTATCCACCAGTATTCTAAAACCATCACTCTCATCAAATGAATCATACACCCTTTTTATCTTTAGATTTTTAAAAGTCCCCATCAGCCTGCAACATCAGACGGTAAGCTGTAATAACAGGTTTTCAATAGTTAATTGCTTATTTGCGTATCGCGGCGGCATAATGTCAACCTGAGCCTGATGAATCATCTTAAAACCAGACATAAGTTTATTAAAATTCTGCGCCTGAGCATGATGTCTTAAGGCAGGTAAGAGGTCAGAATTTATAACTATATCCTCCCTGCCTTCTTTTAATACTGCAATATCCCTATACCACATCTTTAAAAATTCCAATGACTCAACCGGGGCATCGCCCTTAGCAATCTCCTCAGCTGCATTAAAAATTCTTTCAGCATCTCTTATAGAAAGTTGAGACAATATCTCTACCATCTTCTTTCTTTGTTCAATAAAATATTCTATGTCAAAGCTTAACGCCCTTCCAACACTTCCTCCGCTAAATGCAGCAATAAGCTTAGCTGTATCTTCACTTACTCCCAAACGCTGCCTGAGTATTTCAACTATGATACTTTGAGGCAAGGACCCAAAAAATATCCTCTGACATCGGGAAACTATTGTCTGCAGAATAGCTCCATTATCACTGGCAATTAAAATAATAACAGAGTCAGATGGCGGCTCTTCAAGGGTTTTAAGAAATGCATTCTGGGCATCTCTGTTCATCTTATCTATGCCGTCTACTATGCATATCTTTTTCCCGCCTCTTACAGCCCTGTAAGCAAGTCTCTGCTGAACATCCCTAACAGCATCAATCTTTATAGTGCCGCTTACATGGTCTACTCCTCCGCCTTTGTATTCAGGCTCTCTCGGTTCAACGACAAAAACATCCGTATAGGAAAGATTCTCTATGTCGACGCAATTAGGGCATTCACCGCAAAAATCATCTTTAGGCGTAGAACAGTTAAGAGACTTGGCAAGAGAAAGGGCGGTAAGGCGTTTGCCGCATCCCTCAGGCCCAACAAATAAGAATGCATGCGCTACCTTATCATTAGATAGCGCCTTCTTAAGAATGGCAATCTCTCTGTCATGGCCTAAAATATCTTTGAAAGACATATTAAGGGTCTCAAAATTGTATTGACATAAATCAAAAACTTCACATGCTGTCATTCCCGCAATCTTTAAGCGGGAATCCAGAGTCTTTCTGTTGTAGCCGGTATCACAAAAGACGCTGGATGCCCGATAGAAACATTCGGGCATGACAAATCGGCTGGTTAGATTTAAAAAGCTAAAAGAATGTAGTTAGTATTATGAGACCCTTAATAATAAGTATAAATATAGGCTATGGGCTATAGGTGCTGGGCAATAAGGAAAACCCATCGCCTATTGCCTATCGCCTATTGCCTCCAGACTTTGTTCAATTATACCACATATCTCCTTATGAATCAGAGAGATTTCCCGGTCTCCATTTACTACCTTAATCCTGTCTGGAGATTCTTTTGCCAACTTTAGATACCCTTCCCTTATCTTCTTATGAAACTCTATATTCTCCCTTTCAAATCGGTCTTCTTTATTGCCTTCTTTCCGTGTGTTTATTCTATCAAACGCCCTTTTCAGTCCAATCTCAGGCGCACAATCTAATATAAATGTAATGCTTGGCGTAATGCCCTCAGTTACCCATTTGTTAATATTAGTTATAGCCTCCAGGCTCAATCCCCTTGCAAAACCCTGATAAGTTACAGTTGAATCAGCAAACCTATCGCATAAAACAATCTTTCTATTTTCAAGGGCAGGTTTTATTATCTCCTTTACAAGCTGAGCCCTGCAGACTGCATACAATAAAAGTTCTGACCATGGCGCAATAGGCTGGATATCTCTATTTAAAAGCATAGTCCTTATCCTTTCGCCCAGCTCTGTTCCGCCTGGCTCTCTTGTAGCCACAACCTGAAAGCCTTTCCACTCAAGATGCTCTTTGAGCATCTCCATCTGTGTCGTCTTTCCGCAACCTTCTATACCCTCGAAAGTAATAAATAGACTCAATCTACTCCTCCTGCCCTGCTATCGCATTAACAGGCTGTTGAAAAAGGCGTCAACAGCCTTGATTACATTCACCCCGTTAGAAATCAAAGATTTTCTAACGGGGCAAGGATTAGGAAAAATGATTACACAGATATTTCAAGAGGTTTTAATCTGTGTAATCTAATCTTTTATCTGTCTAATCAGAGTTTGTTGAGTTTTTCAACAAACTGTTAATATTGTGTTATGCTACAAAAAAAACAAAATTTAGGCAAGATAAAACAGGCTGGTTTATTAATACAAACGCGTTAAATAGAATGACATACAAACGCAAGAAATGGCTTTAGACAAACATGTCCCCGAACGTTTAAATCGGGGAGCGGACGACGAGGAAAACCGCAGGCATCCTCCCCCTTTATCCCCCTCTGGAGGGGGACAGGGGGAGGATGTCGAGGCTTGTCCTGAGCGTAAGCGAAGGAACTCGCCTATGAGTCCAGCCCTGCCCCTGAATGTAGTAATCAGGGGGCAGTATAAAGACATTTAATGCGTTTGTATTACTACGGGGAGCATTAAATAGTTTACATTTTTCATCTGCTAAATATCCCTATTCGTCATTCCCGCATGTATTTAGCGGGAATCCATTACGATTACTCTGGATGCCCGATAGAGGCATTCGGGCATGACAGAAATGGTGATGTTTCTTGGAATAACGCAAATGTAATCTGTATTATGCTCTCATTAATAATTATTATAAAACTTCTATGACACCAATTCGGCTTCTCTCAGAACATTCTTTGTTGATACCAGATGTCTCGACAGTTCTAATTCCTCTGCTGTCAGACCGAGGGCAAGGCCAACGAGCTGGGCAAGATGGAATACCGGCACATCTATCTTCTGGTTGAGTTTTCTCTCTGCCATGCCCTGATAATTATCCAGATTGATATGACAGAATGGACACGGCGTTACCATGCATTTCCCCCCCTCCTTCTTAGCATCCAGAAGCCTCTTGCCGGTCATTTCTACGGCAACACCTTCTGAAACCAAATCTATCTGAAAACCGCAGCATTTAGTCCTGCCGTCATACTCTATGGATTCGGCTCCAAGCATATTAATCACAGCCTCTAAAGACGATGGATTTTCCGGGTCGTCAAAACCCAGTGCATCTGACGGTCTTAAGGAATGGCACCCGTAAAATGGAGCCACCATCAGTTTCTTTAACGGCTTTTTCACCTTACTCTTTAATTTTTCAAGCCCATAATCTTCAGTTAAAACACAAAGAAGCTGTTTCACCTTTATAGTTCCGTTATATCTTGCGCCCGCACTCGATAATATCTTGTTTATCTTTTCCAAAAGTTCTGGATTATTTTTCAAATCCCTGTTTGCTGTTGCCATGACCATGAGACATGTTGAACATATAGTCATTATATCCATTCCCATCCTTTCAGCTTGCGCAAATATTCGCGCATTCATGGCAAGATAAAGCTCATAATTATAATCTGTCAAAAGACCTGCGCCGCAGCAGTTTGCCTCTGGCATATCGTGGAGCTCAATACCCAGGATTTCTGCAATCTTTCGTGTTGTTGAATTTGCCTCTTTTGTTATTGCCTGTGATGCGCAGCCAGGGTAGTATGCGTATTTTAAGGTTTTGGTCATAACAATATTAATTCCTAATTTCTAATTCCTAATTTCCAATAAAATGCCCAATGACCAAGTTTTCAATGTTTTTTTGACATTTGGCGTTTCGTTGGAAATTAGACATTGGAAATTAGAAATTTCATCTTGCTGTCTTGACTTCAACCTGCTTCCTCTTCTCCGTTTCATCATATATCTTCCTCACCTCTTCTATCTTCTCAATCTGCGGGAAGATGATTGGTATTGGCATCTTACCGTGCATCTCCATCTTAATGCCAAACGGTATCATGCCAAGCGACCTGAGAAAGCCAAGTGTTTTGAAGGTCATGGCTGCCTCATCCAGCCGGCCAACCCTCTTTACAGAATCAACCATTGACTCTACATGCCTTGCGCCATCGTTATCTGTAACCCCTTCAAATATCGCCTCTGCCCTTAATCTTTCTATTGCTTGAAGCGGCGCTACACCCTTTGGGCAATATTCAGTGCAATGGATGCATCTTACGCAATCCCACATCCCATGCTCGCCACTGAGTTTCATAAGCCTCTGTGTTTTTTGCGACTCTCTCACATCACCGACAAATCTCCACGCCTTTGCCAGGGCAGCAGGCCCAATAAAATATTTGTCAATCTCCAGACTATTGCATGCCGCATTACAGCAACCGCACGATATGCACTTGCTGGAGTTATCAATTTTTAAAACCGCCCCCTTATTCATTTTCTGCACTTTTTTATTCGCGCCTTCCCCCTGCCCTTCCCTATTTAAATGTGCGGCATCTTGATTTAGCCACGGCTCAATCTTGTTGAGCTTCCCCCAAAAACTATTGAAATCAACAACAAGGTCTTTAATCACCCCATAATTAGAAAGCGGCTCGATAACAATTGACTTTCTTTTCTTATATTCTGGAATAAGCTGCGTCTTGCAGGCAAGTTTTGGAAAACCATTTACATTCATTGCACACGAACCGCAGATGGCGCTTCTGCAAGAACATCTGAACGATAGGGTTCCATCCTGTGTATCCTTTATTTGCAAAATGGCATCAAGGACGGTCATGCCCTTTTTTACATCTATATCGTAGGCTTGAAGAAATGGCTCACACCCGCCTCTGCCCATTGGATCGCAACGGGATATTTTTATCTTAATTTTCATTCAGCAGCGTCTTTTACCCCCCCGCTCCCAGAACGTCCTCGTCTTTAGACTATGGATAAATTCAGCTCATCCGCCTGAAGCAGGGAAAAATCCTGCCCCTTACTCACACACGAAAATTTTGCTGTGAGGATTTAGGGCGCGGTGTGGGGGCTTATTTTTGTTATGGTCGTCAAAAATCTTACAAAGTAGTCAATCCCTGACCACAGGGTCAGTATAAGTGCAAGATAGAGTAAAACAGTTCCCACAGATTGGAAATCAATACCCAAAAAATTATAATGGAGTATTAAGGCTATAACAGAGGCTATTTGAAACGCTGTTTTGTATTTTCCCAAACCAGTAGCAGCAATAACAATCCCTTCAAGAATAGCTACGCTTCTCAGTCCAGTTACCGCTATCTCCCTGCCAATGATAAGCGCTACTATCCATGCAGGCGCCCTGCCCAAAGGTATGAGCATAATTAGGCATGTGACAATTAACAATTTATCAGCCAATGGGTCTAAAAATTTGCCAACAGAGGTTTCTACACTCATTTTTCGAGCAAGATAACCATCAAGCCAATCTGTTAAGGCAGCGACAGAAAATATAATACCTGCTATAAGATTGATTTTTCTATCTGGCGTAAGAAGCAGTAATATAAGGACAGGGGCTGTAAGAATGCGTAGAATGGAGATTGCATTGGGAAGATTCAATGCCTTATTTTTGGCAATATGACTCGAACCCTCAGTCTTTGACAAGTTTAACCGAATTTCCATTCATTTGCTTATAAGACTTTAGATACTTAAAAACCTTTTTGACATAATCCTGAGTTTCCTTAAATGGCGGAATACCACTGTATCTCATGACTGCGTTTTCACCTGCATTGTAAGCTGCGACTACCAATCTCAAATCAGATTTGAATATGCTCATGAGACGCTTAAGATATTTTACGCCACCATCAATATTATTTCTCGGATCATACCTATCAATGACCCCCATATCATCCGCAGTCTCTGGCATAAGCTGCATTAAACCAGTAGCGCCATCCACTGATACGGCCATAGGGTCAAAATCTGATTCTGCCTTTATAATAGCCTTTACCAATAATGGGTCAATTCCATGTTTAACACATATATCACTGATGAGTCTATCAAAAACGCCAGAAAAGAGCACCTTATAATCAAAATGGTGCTCTCGCATTTTTATGCGATATTTGGGAGATGTGGGGACATTTGAAAAGTGAAGAACACCCTTTTCATCTGTATAGGTGTAAATATCAGCACGTACCGAATATAACCAACCTTCTGCCATAAGGAACGCAGCAATCTGAATGCAAATAAGGGCAATCTTTCCAAACCGCATAATGACCCTTTCTAACAATTCCTCTCCAACCTAAGGGCTGTGGTATCCCATTTATAACAGGTGAAACAGAAGCCAATTGCCTATGATAATACAATAATATGACGATTCTTGCAACATTTTTATTTGACAGTGTCAGCAACACATAAACTGTCCTCTTTATAGCACATGAATTGTCCTATTGTATGGTTTCCTAAATTTCAAGGAGGAGACCATGA
>Ga0156190_1050_pt1 | contig 9414 bp, 10 predicted proteins | sample RifCSPlowO2_12_FD_107843 | JGI IMG/M metagenome (GOLD analysis project Ga0156190, IMG submission 107843) | Deltaproteobacteria bacterium RIFCSPLOWO2_12_FULL_42_16 | reverse complement strand
CGGAACAAAGCACAATCCTGTAAATGTCAAACTCTGCGAGTCCCCCAGCAAAGCTGGGGGTTTACCTATTGTTAAATTATTCTTCCCTGTTCCACTTTAAATCAAAGGGAATCTGTAAGGCAATGGTAAAAACCTTTCTATCAAGGGTAGTGAAGTCAAACTCCCTTGTATATGCATATCCAGCCAGAATCCAGTGATATTTCACTGTTCCAAAATAGCCCCATGTCCCATCACTTCGAGGAACAACGCCTACCCTTAAATATGAATTTAAGTCAGCAAAGGTATTGCTAATAATTACTGAAAACCTATCGCCCTCTCTGGGGTCATTATAAATCATTGCGGTCCAATAATGGTAGTCGCCATAGTATTTATCAACGCCAAGTCCGTAAACAAAAAGTTCGTCTTTGTCTCCGGGTTTTTCTATCTCCTCAATATGCGTATATCGCAAATCAAGCTTTCCAACAAAACCAGCTTTAAACACCTGGTCAGTTCCTATCTGAAAGGTCTGGTCGTTTTCACGAACCCTTAAAGCTGTATTGTATGCAGATCTCCTTTTGTCCTTTATATACCCGCCAATCTCGAAACCGTGCTGCCAATCTCCAAAAAAACCTGTCAGATAAACCTGTTTAAAATCCAGACGCAAAGATTTGTCGTTATATGTTTTATCATCCCCATCTTTGATATCTACAATATAATCATTTGTGATAGTTACACTATCAGTGGCTATTACTGTTCGTGGTATCAGAGATAATAAAAATATAATGACAATCTTCCTAAGCAACTCTATCCCCCGGATGACCCTTTGGTTTCATTCGCTTTGTGACAAACCTATTCCATAGCCAGACAAATAAAGCGAGTGAGCGTAAGATAGTGTTATAAATTCCATAAACTGGGTATGCGATAAGGGCAGGGACGTAATACCTCATTACAGGAAGATATTTTTCTACGATTATAAAAGGATATATCTCTATTGCTAAGTAAAATAGATATATAAAAAGAAGCATTTCCCATTGTTTAAAAAAAATCAGCGCAATGAATGAATATACCCTGAGAGGGTCAGTCAAAATGACAAAGATGTTATAGAGCATTTCACCCTTGAGGCGTATGGGCAGTTTCCTGTCGAAGAGTATCTTAAAGAAGTGGTCTATATTGCGATAGAATCCAGGATACCAATTGAAGAGCCGTTGTCTTGTCAAATCCCACCAGTTATCTGGCGCAAATGTCCAGACATTTTGATTTACGAAGGCAATCTTTCCCCCTTTTAATAGTTCTATTAATGTCCTTTCCAAATCTTCTCCCTGAAATACTGTAGAGTGTAGATGGTGCATGGAATTAAGTCTCGAGGTTAAAAAAAGCCCCACACCTCCGGACACACAGCTTACACTCAATGTGCCATCCTGAAATCTCTTACCTATCTCCATGGATTTACTGTATTCATACCGTTGAAGACAGCTCACAAAGTTTTTGCCATTATTCAATTCTCGTGTCCTGCGGCATGGTAAAAGATTAAAAGCCACACCTGTATAACCATGTTCCAGCAAAGATGTAGGGAGATGTAATGGTCCTACCCTTGTGTCGTCATCCAACAGTAATGTATACCTCGTTTTAACGCGATAAATTCCAAAGTTGATGGCAGAGACCTTGCCCTTATTCTTTTCAAAACGATAAACCTGCACCCCCATACTTTTGGCAATATCATAGGTGTCGTCTGCGCTTCCATCGTCAACAACAATTATTCTGTCGTTCGATATGATTTTTTGAAGGTCTTCGATAGTAAATTTTATCGTTTTAGCGCTATCATGACAAGCAATCAATGCTGTGACATCCTCTGGATTGGAAATAAAGGTTCTCAAGGTCGGACGGCGGTAAATTTCAACTAATATCTTTAGACCGTCAACAGATAGGAAAAAGATTAGTAAAAAGAAGTACTTCCAAAAAGAAGGGGTCTGCCTTGACTCTTTTGATAGAATATCAACAGCTTCAGTTTGAAGGGTTGCTATCGAATCAAAAGAAATTGAGGAAACACTATTCAAACCTATTGATGCAGATTGAATTATATTACTGTGATAAAGCGGTTCAAATAAACTAAAAAAAAATACAGATACTATAAATATTACTATTTGAACATATTGCATAATGCGATAGCCCTATGATAACGATAAACTATATCCCAAATCCCGATTTAGAAAATCAAATCGGGATTTACTAAAGAGTTCATAAGTAAAGATACATAAATTAATCGTCATGCCCGAAATTCTTAATCGGGCATCCAGTTCTTTATCTGTCTGGATTCCCGCTCAACGGACTGCGGGAATGACAAGTTTTGTGGCTTTACTTATGACCGCCTTAGTAAACTGACAATACATCCCGAAATACTGCGAGTAAACGATGGTCTTACGACCTCTGCGATTTTGCTCCTCACCATACGGGTTATAGTATGGCTGCGTCGCAAAATCGCCTGCGGCCTCGTCTTTCGGACATCTTGTCAGTTTCCCAAAAATCCTAAATCTGATTTTCGGTGTATTTTTATAATCTCTGCGGGATAAATCTATGCTAATTGATTGATTTCATTTACTATATCTTATATTTCGTGGAAATAGAAGCTTTTTTTATCATAACAGCAGGTAGAATATGCTTTCTGCAAGTTCCTCTAACCTATCTAAAAATGAGTGTTTTTATGAACTTTTTTATTGTTTATTTAGCCAGTTTACGATATATTTTTTTGTCTCAATAAAATTACGATAGTATACCCAAATTATGTCAGATATTCATCAACAAAAAATCCTTATCTTAGACTTTGGTTCCCAGTATACCCAGCTTATTGCAAGGAGGGTGAGGGAGCAGAAGGTATACTGTGAGATACAGCCCTATAATATTGGCCTGAATAGAATAAAGGTATTCAACCCAAAAGGTATTATCCTCTCTGGTGGACCATCCAGTGTTTATGACGAGAATGCCCCTGTTATTTCCACAGAGGTTTTTAATCACAATATACCGATTCTTGGTATCTGTTACGGTATGCAGTTAACTGCGCATCTTTTGGGTGGCAGAGTGGAGAAATCCTCTCACAGAGAATATGGAAACGCTGAACTTGTTATTGATTATGACAAAGATTTATTGTCATGCCTCGCATCTCGCACCTCACACCTTACTTCTGTTTGGATGAGCCATGGTGATAGAGTCCAAAAATTACCTAAAGGATTTGTTGCTATTGCCCATAGCGTCAATTCTCCAATATGCGCAATGAAGGATATTAAAAGAAAGATATTTGGTGTTCAGTTCCATCCAGAGGTAGTTCATACGCCAAAAGGCGCACAGATTATAAAAAACTTTTTATTTAAGATATGTGGATGCAAACCAATCTGGACCATGGAGGCATTCATAGATACTGCTGTGAAGGGTATCAGGGAGAGGGTAGGGGACCGAGGTGTAGTATGCGGTATAAGCGGTGGTGTTGATTCTGCTGTCACAGCAGTACTCCTGCATAGAGCTATAGGCAATAAACTTACCTGCATATTTGTAGATAACGGCGTATTGAGACAGGGAGAGGCTAAAAAGGTAGAAGAAACTTTAAAAAGACATTTTCACATGAATATTAAATATATTGATGCATCTCAAAGGTTTTTGAAAAGACTGAAAGGGGTTGAAGACCCTGAGAAAAAGAGAAAGATTATTGGCAATGAGTTTATAAGGGTATTTGAAGAAGAGGCAATGAAATTAAAGAATATAGGCTTTCTTGGTCAGGGGACGCTCTATCCAGATGTGATTGAGAGTGTATCTTTTAAGGGCCTATCAGCCACCATAAAGAGCCATCATAATGTGGGAGGACTCCTCAAAAAAATGAAGCTAAAGCTTGTCGAGCCGCTGAGGGAGCTATTCAAAGACGAAGTCCGTATCCTCGGCAGGGAACTTGGCATGATAGAAGAGGTAATAAATAGACACCCATTCCCAGGCCCGGGTTTGGCAATAAGAATTTTGGGAGAGGTAACAAAGGAAAGATGTGATATACTAAGAAAGGCTGATAATATAGTGCTGGAAGAAATTAAAAAGGCTGGCCTGTATACCAGGATGTGGCAGGCGTTTGCAGTGCTTTTGCCGGTAAAGACGGTAGGCGTTATGGGTGATGAAAGGACATATGAGAATGTTGTTGCAATACGGGCTGTTGAAAGCGTTGATGGAATGACCGCAGACTGGGTAAGACTTCCGTATGAGGTAATGGCACGGATTTCATCAAGGATAATAAATGAAGTGAGAGGCATAAACAGGGTGGTTTATGATATCAGCTCAAAGCCGCCGAGTACTATAGAATGGGAGTGAATATGGAGCAAGGCAACCGTGTTGCCGTAAACTCCCACGCCAAAAAATTTTCGTATGTGATAAATACGGCGACATGGTCGCCTCGGTCCAAAAAGGGGTAAGCATGGTTGAAGATTTGAAAGGCCAGGAGACCTGGCGCATATTCAAGATTATGAGCGAATTTGTGGAAGGCTTTGAAGAGCTCTCCACCATAGGTCCGGCGGTATCTATATTCGGTTCTGCACGATTCCATAGAAATCACAGATACTATAAGCTTGCTGAAGAAATTGCCACGCTGCTTGCAAAAAATGGCTATACCATTATAACAGGCGGCGGCCCTGGCATCATGGAGGCTGCAAACAGGGGAGCGGCAAATAATGGAGGAGGTTCTGTTGGTTTAAATATCCTTTTGCCAAAGGAGCAAAAACCAAATCCATTTCAGAGCAAGTCATTAACCTTTAAGTACTTCTTTGCCAGAAAGGTCATGTTTATAAAATACGCATTAGGATATGTATGTATGCCCGGTGGTTTTGGCACATTGGATGAATTTTTTGAGGCACTGACCCTTGTCCAGACCCATAAGATTTACCCATTGCCTTTAATATTGGTAGGTAAGGAGTATTGGAACGACCTCATTCGTTGGATGAAGGCAACCATGTTAAAAGAAGAAACTATAGACTCTGGCGATCTTGACCTTGTTAAAATAACTGATAATCCAAAAGAGGTTGTATCTATCATCAATGCCCATAGAGACTGGAAGCTAAAGATGATAAAAACCGCAATGAAAAAAGAGGGGATAAAGATACCAAAGGGCAAGATAAATGGTATTTAGAAATGGTCGAAATGGTACGGCCTATTGCCCAAATCATAAATGTCATTTCACCTCATAGAGACCCCCGATAGAGACATTCGGAGGCAGGCATTCGGGCATGACAAACTAAAAAGAGAGGCGTGGGCAATAAGTTCTGTATTGCACCACGCACGTATATTTGTCGCATAAGATATATTATGTCAAATCAACTCAATTAAGGAAGCGATGCAGAACTTATCCCTTTATTAAGAGATATAAACCCCTTCCCATCCTTTACTAATAGCATGAAGTCTTGCTGCAATCCATTTGATATTTCTTGGATATCTTGAATAACAGCGCTCGCTCTTTCATCAGTTAATGGTCTTGACTGAAACAAAACCTCTTTGTTGTTTACATTTAAGGGGATTAACTCAGCAGAAGAAATTCGATTATTCATGAACCGCGCAATAGCAATCATACCCTCAGCCCCATATTTGCTATAAGAACCAAAAATAAAATTTCCAAGGCTATATATTATTAAGCCGCGCTTATATCTCTCGATACCCTGAATAACGTGCGGATGATGGCCTATTACTAAACTGGCGCCATTGTCAATAGCAAGATGGGCAAGCTTTACCTGATATTCTTTAGGATATTTAAGCAACTCTTCACTCCAATGAAATGAAACAACAATAATATCAGCAAGTTTCTTAATATCCATAATATCACCCCTCACATATTCAATAAATCCTGGCGCTGTTCCGCTTGACTCATTGGTAGCATAGAATTCCTCTGGAAAGACCTTTGAGTATGCAAGAAACGCTATCTTTTTTCCTTTAACATTAACAATAGCAGGCCTTCTCGCATGTTTTAAATCCTTTCCAGCGCCGGCATATCGTATCTTTGCCTTATCAAGGAGTTCTATGGTATCCTTTAAGCCAATTGCACCATAGTCCATGATGTGATTATTAGCTAATGTTACAACATCAAAACCAGCAGCCTTTATTACCTCAATTGCCTCAGGACTGGTCTTAATTACATATTCCTTTTCTGTAAATACTTCTTCATAGTTTGTTGCAGGCGCCTCCAGATTAGCTACTGCAATATCTGCGTTAGCTACGATATCTTTTGTTGCCTCAAATGGATATGAATAACCTCTTTGTTTTAGAAAAGCGCCTGCAGAGCCGCCAAGATACATGTCTCCCACAGCGAGGATTGTTATACTCTCATCACCGGCCCTGCATATGGCTGGAATTGCTGACAAGAAAAGATAAACGATAAGAGAAAAAATGCTAGTAGACCTGTAGGCTCGTTGGCCAGTAGGCCCTTTTGATTTGCACAGAAAATCTGTCATATTCATATTTTAGCGAAATCATCATTGTAGCGCCGACCCTTGTGGTCGGCTGTTTTCAGCAGTGGATACCCTGAACCAGAGCGGTTCAGGGATAACCCCAGTGCTACGATTATCTATAGGGTCGGCTGAGTGGTAGGAGGAAACTCCTGCCACAACTCAGGTTCTTCGTTAGCGTTTCATTCTCTAATCTCTCTTGGGACACCATAGGTCCTGGCCTTGCGTCTCAGCTCCTCCAGTTCTGCCTTCAATTTCTGCAATTTACTCTCATTATCAGGTAGATTCCTTTTGTATGCCTCATACGACTCTATATCTTCTTTACTGTATGTCTGACCCAATCCCCTTCCCCGTTCAAAGATATTTATAAAGCTTTTTTGTTCTGCAATGGTTTTCTCAAGATCAGCAATCTCACTTTTTCTTTTATCAAACTCATCCCTCCACCACTCTATGGGATATTCGCCATACAATTCCCTCTGCTCAGATGGAGGTGGCGACGGTGGTATATACGGTTCAGGCGGTACAGTCTCCTGAGGCAGTTTTGTCTTTATTATCTTTACCTTATCCTTATATTGAGGAGGGACAAGGAGCATATCATCAACCACATGGACATCCCCCTTTTCATCCTGCCACTGGTATAAATCTGATAGAGCGTCTAGTGGGATAAGAACGATGGAAAAGAGAAAAACGGCGACAACAATATGTCTCATTTTGATTACCATACATCACCCTGTAATTTGCAGTCTTTATGGTCTATAATATATTTTGTTAGACTAAAAGACAAGCAGAATCCGTAAAATAGCGATTAAAAACCTCGCTATTTTACAAACCTGCGATTTGCCTGCCATACTTCGTTATCGGCGCATTTTTGCTCCTCACCGTATTGGTGAATATACGGCTCGGAGCAAAAATGGCCTATGCCTCGTCTGGCAGACAACTTGCAGGTTTCCCCAAAAATCAAAGTCTATTTTTGGGATAATATATCTTATGGACCCTATAACCCACAGCCTTTCCGGCGCCATTCTTTCCAGGACCGGGTTTTATCAACGGCTTGGCAGGATTGCCACCATAATCTTTATTATAGCTGCTATGATACCTGATATTGATCACTTCTCCCTACGACTTGCAGGTCCTCTGGCCTATCTTAAATATCACCGCGGTTTTACACATTCCATAATTGGCAGTTTTGTAATTGCTGCTCTTATGGCTGGTATTGCCTATTCAATAAAGCAGGTTAGAGAAAAGATGGGCTATTTAACAGTCTTTGCGCTTTCTATCCTTGGTATATATACTCACATCTTTCTTGACCTGATTACTTCCTACGGAACACAGATTTTTTTCCCATTCAGCAATAAAAGATACTCACTTGACCTTGTCTTTATAATTGATTTCTATTTCAGCGCTATTCTGTTAATTCCATTAATCATAATGCTCTTCAAGAAAAAATGGAGAAGGATTTTGGCTATAAGTTCTGTGGTTGGCATAATAATCTATCTTGGCATTGCCCATATAGAGAGGACAATTGCTATCCGCAATGTCAAAGATGAGGTTCAAAAACTCGGTATACAGAGCATGAGAATCGAGGCAAACCCCCTCCCCCTCTCCCCTTTCCGATGGTCTGTATTTGTAGAAGATGAGAAAAGGTTTTATCAGATGAATGTAGATACACTGAAAAACAATTCAACATTTAATTCATTTGAGAAAAAGCATGTCCCTGCGGGCTTAAATCATGGAATAGAGGGAAACAATATTATTGGGAAGGTTGAGAATCTGGAGATTGTTAAGACATATCTCTGGTTTGCAAGATTTCCGGTAGTGACTGTAAAAGAAGAAGCTGAAGGCTATATGGTGGAATATTTCGACCTGAGATTCAATTCCCTGCCGCCAAGAAGGCCTTTTCTCTTAAAGGTATTTGTAGATAGGTATGGCTCTTTAAAACATGCTGAACTCATGTTTCATACGATAAAATAGTTAGTATAATACAGTTATATATGCAGCTTGCTCCAAATATCTCTAACCCCCGGTTTTTTTCTTGTATTCCTTCATAAAGGTTACTATCTCACTATTGAATCTTTCAAGGTCATCTAAATGGTTAGTTATAATTTGATAGAGTTCTTCAGGTGCAATCTCTTTGTAAAAATGCACCATGCGATTTCTATACCCTGCCATCATATAAAGGGTCTCAGAGAGTTCTTCTGTTATAACCCCTTTCTTTCCTAGTTCCTTAGCTATAGTCTTGTGTTCTATCTCTTTGAATCCGGATACCTTGGCAAGGATATGCCTGCCGATATCAAATACTGCCTCAAGACCCCTTCTTAGATAGCACTCCACAAATGGTGGATTTCTTCTGTCCGACAGGAACTCTTCCTTTGTCATCTCAGAAAAAGGCTTCAATTCCTTATAGGCGCAATGAAAGCCGTTTGAACGGCGCAATAAAATCAAGGTATTAAAGCATCTTCCCCATCTAAAAATATCACTAATTTTCGTCGCCCTTTAATCTTGTAAAAACATGCAGGGGTTGACAAGATGCCATAATGCCTTGTCAAATAACAATTTACAACAAATACACTAAAATTCCCTCTATTCTCTCAGCATCCCCAATTCAAAAAAAACATCCTTCTCCCGCTGGTATGAGTTTTCATGTATGAGCTTCCCAAGATAGACCGCATCGCTTCCCTGCTCTATCTGAATATCATGGCTGAAATACCAGAGTTTCTTCTTGCAGAGGAAGTAGTAATTAACCTCAGTGCCTGTGAATCTTATTGACATGTACATATCCATGTTATAACATAGTTATAACTTAATGATGGGGGTAAAATTATGTTAAGAAAAATATGCCATATCGGCAATAGTTACGGAGTTTCAATACCCAAAGAGATAGTGGAAAAACTCCATTTAACAGCCGGCACTCAGGTCAAAGTAGAGATTGATGAAAAATCTAACAAAATAGTCGATTGATGAAAAATCTAACAAAATAGTC
>Ga0156190_1055_pt1 | contig 9581 bp, 8 predicted proteins | sample RifCSPlowO2_12_FD_107843 | JGI IMG/M metagenome (GOLD analysis project Ga0156190, IMG submission 107843) | Deltaproteobacteria bacterium RIFCSPLOWO2_12_FULL_42_16 | reverse complement strand
AAGAGCACCGATAGATGACTGAAAACTGATTGCCAAAAGTATTTCAGATAATGGTAATGGAAAGAAAACGATAATGAACAAATTTACCGATCGTGCGTCAAGACCTTATTGCTTGATTGGCGTGAGTCTGGAAGGACGCATGGCAAAAATCGTTTTTTACTGTTTTTGCCGATAGGGATAGTTTTGGCTTCTTGACATGCTTTTTCATAGATGACATAAGGAGAGTTTTTCAACAGCCTGTTAACCTATTCTTTTGAAGGAACAAATTTTATCTCTATCCTATCAGTAGTAAACCAGCCTGATACAACAATGACTTCCTTTCCCCACCCCTTCATCTCCATACCCAATATGCCTTCTTTCAGTATTTGAGCCCCCCCTGCCACGTCAACCAGCAACTCTATTTTGCCTCTGGAGAATGAGCGATAATGAATATCCTTTACCCCTTTAAGCCCTCGCAAATTTTTTCTAAAGAGTTCAAAGGTTTTATACTGATTTACATTCAAGAGTATAACCGCCACCTTCTTAACCTCTGCCTCAGAAAGAACCCCTGCTGCTATAAGGTCCTTTGTTAACAAATCCATGGAAATGTCAGCCTCTATCAAAACATTATATATAGGCACGCCGCCCTCTGCCAACGGTATATCGTCTGCTATCATCTCTTTTGAAATCACACGATAATTTAAAATGTAACGGGCCGCATTGCTATATATCTTATCTTCAAGCATAAGACTTATTTTATCCAATTCCTCCCTTGGGACAAGGGCTTCCACTGCCTTTGCAACTGCCCTTCTGAATGCGTCATCTACAACCAGATTATCTAATTGTGTTGTAGTTAACGAGACAGAGGCACTCCCCATTGCCTCTACACGAAGGACATTCTTTTCATCGGCAAAAACAGAGGCGATAAAGAGCTGCCAGCATATACAGCATAGGACTATTTTAATAAATAATGAATAACGCATACAAACCGATAAACCTGCCTTGAAGGATAGGGTTTTTTAAAATGCTAATTTCAATCCCCCATTCGCCTATAATCTAAAGACTATGTTGTTCTGGGTGTCGAGGCAAGAAAATCATCCAATAGCGATATGATTTTATCTTTTTCTTCAACTGAAAACCATCTTATATCAGCTTCCTTTCTGAACCATGTCATCTGCCGTTTAGCATATCTTTTAGTATTTTTCTTTATCTCGCCTATGGCTTTCTCGAGACCATATTTATCCTGAATAAAATTTATCATCTCATTATAGCCAAGGCTGTTCAATGCCTTAAGCTCAGGTGAATAGCCCATCTCTAAAAGCCCTTTTACCTCTTCTTCAAAACCAGACCTTATCATATCATCTACCCTGTCCTCAATGCGTTTGTAAAGAACCTTTCTGTCAACAGATAAACCAATCTTCATTACCTCATATGGCTCTTCTGAAAAACTGTGCTCTTTTTGAAAAACCGAGATTGGTTTATTTGTCAAATAATATACCTCAAGCGCACGGATAATTCTCGCAATATTATTCGGATGTATTTTAGATGCTGCCTCCGGATCTATCTCCTTAAGTTTATCATGAAGGTATTTCCTCCCGCTCTCTCCAATCTGTTCTTTAGAATGGGCTATCATCTCCAACTCGTTGCGTAATTTTATATCAGAGCATGGACCTTTAAACAGCCCTTTTGTAAGCGCCCTTATATATAGCCCAGTTCCACCGACAATAAAGATATTTTTCCCTTTATTATTTATCTCCTGTATCGCCTTCGCAGCCTCGTCTTTATATCTTGCAGCAGTAAATTCCTCATCCGGGTTTACACTATCTATAAGATGATGCGGAACTCTTTTTCTTTGGTCCTTTGTTGGCTTTGCTGTGCCAATATCCATATACCGATACACCTGCATAGAATCAGCACTTACAATCTCGCCATTAAACCTCTCTGCCAACTCAATGGCAATCGCAGATTTCCCAGAGGCTGTTGGCCCAATGATTACTACAACCTTTACCCTGTTAGAACTTTCCGTATTGAAAACGCCAGATGGACTTGTCCCCGAAATCTTTAATCGGGGATTGGCACTTTTACCATTTTCTGTATGCAAACTTCCAACAGGATTTATCTTTTCCATAATCTGTCTCAAACCTGCTGATGAGACTTTGTCAAGGTTATTACAGTAATCTCCGGAGGGCAATTAAACCTTACAGGAAGTCCTACCATGCCAACACCTCTGGAAACATACACCTGTGTATGGGATAATCTAACCAGACCACCTGCATACTTCTGCCCATAGTGAGACTGGGTTACAGGCGCTATGGAAAAAAACGGCAGTCTTACCTGTCCACCATGGGTATGACCAGCAAGCACTAAATCTACCCTTTCAGTCTCTGGCACAACCTCTGCATAATCCGGGTTATGGGAAAGAAGAATCCTTGGCATATCAGGAGGAACTCCATGGAGCGCTGCCTTTAAATCCTGGGTATCTTCCAGCAGGTCTCCTACACCTGCAATACAGATAGCATTATTTTTTACCTCTATGAGTTTATGGCTATTTGTTATCACTGGAATTTTGTTTCTATCAAAAACCTCTCTTGTTAATTCTGCATCCGCCAAATGGTCATGATTGCCAAGAATAGATATAATACCATACTGAGGTTTAAACCTGCATAATGCCGTAACTGCCGGAGTAATATACTTATGAGAATAATCTACATAATCACCGGTAAGCGCCACTAAATCAGGGCTTAATCTATCAACGATATCAACAATCTCTTTGACAAAATTTAAACTCACAAAAGGCCCATGATGAACATCTGTTATCTGGCATATCCTGAACCCTTCAAATGCATCAGGAAGATTATTTATGGATATAGTTTTCCTTTCTACAATGATGCGCCTTGGCTCATACAATATGCTGTTGGCAGCAAACCCTGCAATCCCCACAGCCACAGCGCCTTTGAGAAATTGTCTTCTTGAAAGCATAAAGTCGCTTCGCTCCATTGCCACGCTGAGCGTGGCATAATCACGCTTTGCGTGATTGTAAAATGAAAAGTGCAAATTTTCTGTTAGAGATTAGTTGATTAGAGATTAGCGAATTAGCAGGTTGCGGAAAAAGTCCGAATTGAACCAAAAAGTTGTCATTCCCGCGAAGCTTGTCCCAGCATGCTTTAAGCAGGGAGCGGGAATCCATAACTTATTGAATTTACAAGAACTGGATTCCCGATAAACTTGTCCTCGCAGGTAGTAAGCGGGGGAACCTCGGGAATGACAGAAAAAGAGTTTTTCAGCAACCTGTTAGAAAAAGCTAATTCACCTATTCTCTAATTCTCCAATTCACTTCTTACTTTTGCATTTTGTAATCTTCAATTTTCAATATATTTCTATCTCCTCTTAAACATCCTCTCTATCTCTACTTTAGGTATCGCCTTTATAATTGGTCTTCCATGCGGACAATTGCTGGAAAAATCCACGTCACCTAAGTTCTTTAATAATGTCTTTGCCTCACCATCTGATAATTGCCTGCTACCTCTTATAACACTATGACATGCGACGCGCATAAGTATCTCATCTAATCTATCTTCTATCCTGAAACTTATCTCAGATGATATTAGCTCATCCAACAACTCTTTAATCAATCCCCTACAATCTATTCCAGCAAGTACGTCTGGCACACCCCTTATAACAAATGTATCGCCTCCAAACGGCTCAACATCAAAACCAAGATTAGTTATTGTCTGCCTCGAACCTTCCAAGGCCTCTCTTTCCTGCAAAGAAAGTTCTATCTTCTGCGGCATAAGCAACAACTGATTGTTTACGCGGCGATTAATATAGTAACTTTTCTTCAACCTCTCAAAGGCAATCCTCTCTGCGGCTGCATGTTGGTCAATTACATAAAAATCATCTCCCTTTTCGCAAAGGAGATACTCAGACCATAATTGACCAATAATCTCCACCTCACTCCAAAAGAGCGGCTTAATATCTCCGGCAGATTCTACCGGCTCTATCTGATGAGCTGGCAAATTATACGTATAACCTGCCTTAAACGACATATCTTGCCCAACTGATTGTATGATATTGCCATAATCTATGTTTTCCTCTCTAACCTCTCCCATAATGCCCTTCTGCTCATATGCCCTGAAAAAAGAGACACGAGAATGAGCCAACTCAGCCTTTATTGCCTCGCTTATAAGTTCGTACACGCTTTTTGGATTTTTAAACCTGACCTCGCACTTCGTTGGGTGCACATTTACATCAATATGCTGAGAAGGAATAATGATACATAAAACAACAAATGGATATCTTCCCCCGCCTGTTCCACCTAAGGAGGAGGATGCAAGGACGCTCCTGTATCCATTGACAATCGCATGATTTATCCCACGGTCTCTTATCCAGCGGTTATTTACATATATAAAAAGCCCTCTGGCAGCAGAATATGCATTTTCAGGTTTTGAAATAAAACCATGTATCCTTAAAATACCATCACCTGCCTCTACAGGAATAATGTCCTTTAAGAAATCCTTTCCAAAAATATCTGAAATCCTTATTTTTAAATCAGCCTTCAGAGATGTATCCAGTGTCAGTGAGCCATTATTATAAAGCCTGAATCTTATAGACGGGTTCGCCAGGGCAAGCCTTGTAACAGCATCTGATATATGGCCTGTCTCTGTTGCTATAGACCTCATAAACTTCAGTCTTGCAGGTGTATTAAAAAAGAGATTCCTTACCTCAACTGTTGTGCCTTCAGCGCAACCAGCATCAGTAACCTCTTCCACCATTCCGCCCTTTACTTTCACTATCGTCCCTGCAATTAGACCATGAGGTTTAGTGGTCAGAATAGTCTCAGATACTGAAGCAATACTTGGAAGCGCCTCTCCGCGAAAACCCATTGTATTAATGGAATAAAGGTCATCTTCCTTTAATAGTTTGCTTGTTGCATGCCGCTCAAATGCAAGAACAGCATCATCTTTTGTCATACCCTCGCCATTATCAATGACCTTTATAAGTTTTCTGCCTCCGTCGTGTATATAAACAGATATGTCCGTTGCCTTTGCATCAATAGAATTCTCAACAAGCTCCTTTACCACAGACGCAGGCCTCTCTATGACCTCGCCAGCAGCAATCTTTATGGCAAGCGCCTCTGGCATTACTTTTATCTTGTTGCATTTCTGCATGGAATAATGGTAAGACAATATCATTTTTAAGTCAAGGATTGCCCCAGGCCGTAAAAAATCAATGTCTATTTTTGGGCAAGGGTATAGATAAAAGTTGCCTCAGCTTTCCATATTATCTGATTTTTATCATAGCAGAAAAGAATGTAATAAGGTAAATTGCAATAAGCTGTAGTATCTGATATTATAAAACACAATGGAAAAAATATTGCTTACGCTTTTTATTCTTACGCTTATTGCGCTTATCCTTAATCTGCCATTTGGCTATTTAAGGTCAACGGAAAAGAAATTTTCTCTCAAGTGGTTTCTCTATATTCACATTCCCATACCTGTAATAATTTTGATTAGAACATGGTTGGAATTTAACTACAAAGTAATCCCACTTCTGATAATAGGGTCAATGGCTGGCCAGCTTCTTGGAGGCTATTTCAACAAAGAGAAATTATCATGACGCCCGCAAATGGACCAACAAAAATAAGCCATATCCTTGACACACATCTCGGCGCCCACGGTTTTGAACAGGTTGTAAAAGGTTTTTCCATTTATAAGTTATGGCAAAAAACTGTAGGACCAAAGATAGCGGCAAGGGCGCTACCCATGAAACTTTCAGAAAGAAAACTATATGTCACAGTAGCCACGTCAATATGGATGGAGGAATTAAAATATTTAAAAGAAGAGCTTATACAAAAACTGAATCGCGAACTTAAAGAAAACCCAATAGACGACATCATCTTCCGCCTCGGCAAAATTGGCGGTCAGCATATTGCAAATAGACAATCTACGCGCTCTTCAGCAAATAAAAAAAACAGCATCCAACTCTCTCAAAGGGAGATGGACGATATTGAGCGATTAATAAATCCTGTAAAAGACCAGGAACTAAAGGAAACCATTCGTAGGGCAATTATTAACAGAAAAAGACTCGGAATGAACAATGTAAGCCAATAAAGCTGCCAGCTATCCCTCCTTTATTGCCTCTATTAAAAATCGCTTAACATTACAACCTACTCGAGGGCGAATAAATTCAAGTTTACTCAGTTTTAGCCGATTGTCCTCAACAACGGAAAGCATCTCATTTAAGCGCAAAACAGGGAAGCTATAGCAAGCCCTTCCATTTTCAGCCAAAAGATATTTAGAAACCTTTATGAGCTTATCTAATGAGCATGTAAACTCCATCCGTGCCATTGCCCTTTCACTTTGAGGACTTATTCGTCCTGACACAGGTTTGGTATACGGCGGGTTGCTTATCACAACAGAAAATTGCCCCGTTTCCAGCTTTGTGGGGACAGATTTAAAATCTGTCCCCAGTATCCTGAAATCGCCTTTGATTATCTTGATTCTTGACGAGAGGGTGTTTAACTCCACATTCCTCTTTGCAATCTCAGCAAGGCCTTCCTGAATCTCTATTCCAACAATATTTTGAACAGGTGATTTTTGGGCAAGGATGAGCGGAATAACCCCTGAGCCTGTGCCAAGGTCTATAACAGAATCTGTAGGTTTCAAAGGCAAAACAAAATCGGCAAGCCGGATAGAATCTTCTGAGAATCTATAACCCCTTTTCTTCTGGATAATTTTATAAGGGCCTAACTCATCAAGGGTTTCGTCTAACAACCTCATCATATTCTCTTGAGCAAATGGAGGAGAGGAGGAATTGTTTTTATCTGATTCAATAAAAACCATTTAAATCTTTGCCACCACGCCCTCAAATGGATTTATTACCAGACCTGACAAAAGTTTTGGGTAGAAATAAGTAGATTTCTGAGGCATTACATGTCCAGCGCTTGCAACTGCCTTTATCTGTTCAATTTTTGTTGGATTTAAAAGGAATGCTATCTGCATCCCGTCTTTTTTGGCTTCTTCGAGCGCAGCATCCAAGCCTTTGACGTAAAAGATATTTTCCTGCTTCTCCTGCGCTGAACTGCTTATACCAAGTATATTATTCAATATGAGGACATGGAGAATTGTAACATCAAGTGATTTAAAGACATCAGGGATAGAGCCACCAAACACCTTATTCATAATATCTTTTTCTTTCACTGTCAGAACAAAATATGAATTCATACCATTTACAAAAACACCAAAACTTGGAAGTGTTGCGCCCTTTTCTTCTATCCTTTTATAAAACTCCTTTCTTATCCGCAGCTCAATATCGCTATTCCAGCTTACCTCTTCGATATCAAAGAAATGGGAACAGTTTACAAGGAATGCTTTTGGTGTGAACTTTTGAATGCTATGGATAATACGATGTGTAGGTAGTATGGTCATGCCCTCGTCATCCATATTGGAGAAATACATCATCACATAGTTGAATATCTCATCTCCTGTATAATTCTTTATTTTTTCTCTCATCAGATTCCTGTAATTTAATGCTGTCTCATATCTATGATGTCCATCTGCGATAAAGAGCGGCTTATCAGACATGATATCTGCAACGCGTTTGATAGAAGCAGGATTATCAATCCGCCATACCTTGCTTTCAACGTCATCGTCATCTTTAACATCAATAATAGGCGAACCGTTTATACAACAATCTTCCAAAAGTTTATTAATTGATTTTGCCGGCTCAGAATACAGAGAAAATATACAGCTAAAATTTGCATTGCATGCCTCTATGAGTTTAAGCCTGTCCGCCTTTGGCCCTGCAAGGGTTTTTTCATGGGGATGTATACCGCCCTTGCCAAACTCCTCCAGCCTTGCCAGCGCCATGAAACCTTTTCGCACCTTTCTATGGCCATTGTGGACAGATTTTAAATCTGTCCCCACTTTATAAACCTGAACATAATAATATATTGCAGGTATTTTATCCCTTTTAAGGACTTCTTTGTCCTGCCATTTTTTAAACTCTGCTGCGGCTCTGGAATATCTATCATTGCCTGGCGCATCATCCGGAAATGTCTTGCCGAGTATTAGCCTGATAATATTATTAGGATGCCTCTGGTAAAGCATATCCTGATATTCTGGCGAAATCACATCATAGGGCGGCGCCATCACCTCATTGAGATCCTCTACCTCCTTAGGATTGTAAAGTATTCCTCTAAACGGTACTATTTCAGCCATGAGCTTCCCCTTATAAAATGTTTATTTTATCTACCCATTATTGGGCGTAGGAAATAGTATAAAAAAATAGCTCAAATGTCAAAAACGAAATTACAAATTACAATACACAACTGCTCTTGACATCAAGATTGTATATGGTATAAAAACAAGAAAAGATTTTTTGCGGACGGACGCGCCCTTGATGTGGTATCATGGGAGAGTAGGTCAGTAATGAAACACATCCTGTCATTGCTGGCCTTTTTTATTTTAGTCGATAGAGGTGATTTCATGGATGTATCTGAGTTTTTTCTTAAATTGCTCTTGATAATTATCTCCGCAAAATTTTTTGCCGAGGTATTTATATATCTGCATCTTCCCTCTGTTCTTGGTGAAGTTATAGCAGGGATTATCATTGGCCCCAGTTTATTAGGTTTTATAGAGCCTGATGCGACATTTCATCTCCTTGCCGAAATTGGGATACTCCTTCTTCTCTTTGAGGTGGGGCTTGAGACTGATGTGGGACAGATTATTAAGGTGGGTATTCAGTCAACGCTGGTTGCAATAACAGGCGTAGCGACGCCTGCAGCAGCAGGGTTCTGGGTATCATACCACTGGTTTGGCTTAGATATGATACCTTCTCTTTTTATAGGCGGAACTATGGTTGCCACTAGCATTGGTATTACTGTAAGGGTATTGGTAGACTTAAAAAAACGGCACACAAAGGTTTCACAGATTGTCATCGGTGCGGCAGTAATGGACGATGTAATAGGCGTTGTTGTGCTGGCAGTCCTCTACGATTTTGCCGTAAAAGGGACAGTAAGCATTGCGGATACAGCAAGGGTCATGTTCTTTATTGCAGTGTTTCTTGTTCTTGCGCCCATTATCGCAAAATTATTTGTGCCTACGATGGCAAAACTTTCATCAGTAAGTAAAACAAAGGGCATGATACCGGCCCTTATTGTATCGCTGATACTGGGTCTGGCTGTTATCTCCCATAAAGTAGGGGCGCCGGAAATATTGGGTTCATTTGCGGCAGGCCTCGCGCTGGCAAGACGGTTTTTTCTCCCTCTTGGTGCAACTATAGAGCATTACAGCCATGAGATGGCAGAAAAGATAGAGGAGAGCGTGAAACCCATCATTGAACTGTTTGTGCCGCTGTTCTTTGTTATGGTGGGTGCCTCTATAAATTTCAAGGTGATTGATATTACCTCAGGTGAATTCTGGGGCTTTGCAGGAATACTTACTGTAATTGCCATAATTACAAAGATGACAAGCGGCTTATGGGTGAGAGGCGGCTGGAACAGAAAACTCTCAACAGGGATTGCCATGGTGCCCAGAGGCGAGGTAGGGCTTATATTCGCAGAGGTCGGCAAAAGGAACAAAATATTTGATGAAACCACCTAT
>Ga0156190_1064_pt1 | contig 10180 bp, 7 predicted proteins | sample RifCSPlowO2_12_FD_107843 | JGI IMG/M metagenome (GOLD analysis project Ga0156190, IMG submission 107843) | Deltaproteobacteria bacterium RIFCSPLOWO2_12_FULL_42_16 | reverse complement strand
TAAAACCTGTCATTCTTATTATGGAAGACCCTTAAGATAATTGTATCTATGCCTGAAATCTTTAATTGATTTAATTCGCCTTCAACTTCTCTGTAGTCTTTCCCTTCAAACATGGCAATTTGCACAGCCCGCATTGCCCCTTCTTGTCGGGAAGATGTAGAAGGAGGGATTTTCATAACAGGCAGCTCAGGGGTAAAAAGGAGGGAGGTCTCTTTTAATTTTGTTTGGGCAACATCCAATTTTAAAGATGCTTCTACTTTAAGAACGTTAGCCGGAAAGTTTTTGATAAATTGCTGAAGTTGATTAACAGCCTCCTGATATTTTGATGCGCTCAAATATGCATCGCCTATCATATATTGGGCATGGGGTATTATCTGACTGCCTGGGAAATAATCTATCACCCTGCCAAATTCCCTTGCTGAAATCTCATAGTGCCCCTGCTTATAAAGAAACATGGCATAATTGAATTGGTCTTTGTCTGTGAGGAAGGGGCGGGGTTCCTGGGCATTTACTACAGCAGTCAGTAAGCAGTAGGCGGTAAGCAGTAAAAGACCGAACTTGTGAAGTTGAGGGGTTGAGAAGTTAAGGGGTTGTGAAGTTGAGATTTTTTTCTCATCATCATAACTTCCCAACTTCTTATCTTCATGCCTTATCGCATCTTCATAACTTTTCATCTTTCTAATGCCTGACCCCTGCTTCTTTAAAACAACACATCCATCGCCTCCCTGACTGATGAAACGCCAACCATATTTAGGGACTTTTTATTTTTTAGACCAGAGAGCTTGGATAGGTTATCTTTAGGCAAGATGCACCTGTCAAAACCGAGCTTTTCTGCCTCATTTATCCGAGATTCTGCCTGGCTAATTCCCCTCACCTCGCCTGCCAATCCAACCTCTCCAAACACAACAGTCTTTTGCAGGATAGGCTTATCAAGAAAATTAGACGCGAGAGATGCTATGACGCCAAGGTCTATCGCAGGCTCCTCAAGCCTTATGCCTCCTGTTACTTTGACGAATATATCATGATTTATAATATTGAGCCCCCCCTTTTTTTCCAGTACTGCAACGAGGAGAGAAACCCTGTTATAATCAATACCAAGCACAGTTCTTTTGGGAATCCCAAATACAGTTGGACAAACGAGAGATTGAATCTCTACCAGAATCGGCCTTGTGCCCTCGAGACTCGATACCACAACAGAACCAGATGCATTCTGAGGTCTTTCTGCAAGAAAGAGCGCTGACGGGTTTGTAACCTCCTCAAGCCCCTTATCGCGCATCTCAAACACCCCTATCTCCATGACAGAACCATATCGGTTCTTTACTGCCCTTAAAATTCTGAATGAGTGCCCTCTGTCGCCCTCAAAATAAAGGACAGTATCTACCATATGTTCAAGGACCCTTGGTCCTGCTATAGAGCCATCCTTTGTAACATGACCGACGAGGAGAATTGGCATATCCATAGCCTTTGCATTAAATATTAATTGAAATGATGTCTCCCTGACCTGACTTACGCTGCCAGGCGAAGACTCAAGGGCCTGAGTATAAACTGTCTGAATGGAGTCAATCACCGCCACATCAGGCTTAAGCTGTTTTATGCTGTCAGATATCCGCTCGAGCATATTTTCAGCGTAGATATAAAGGTTTTCTGACGTTACCCCAAGCCTCTCGCTTCTGATTTTTGTTTGCTTAGGAGATTCTTCACCAGAAACATATAAGACTTTTATCCCGCTGTTAGCAAGCCTTGCCATAGCCTGAAGCAATAAAGTTGATTTGCCTATACCAGGGTCTCCGCCTATGAGTATCGCAGAGCCTTTAACAATACCGCCGCCGAGCACCCTGTCCAGCTCTCTGATACCTGTCTTAAATCTATCCTCTTCTTTTGTTTCAAGGCTTGTAATTGGCTGCGGTAATCCACCTTGTGAAGGATAGGGAGAGGCCTCCTTTTTTACAAACATCTTTTCTTCAACAAGAGAGCCCCATTGGTTACAGTCAGGACATCTGCCCATCCATTTTGGCGATTGATAACCACAAGACTGGCATGTATATACTGTTCTTGCTTTAGCCATAGAATAATGAAACCTGAGTTTTGCAATTGACAGTGGCTGTTTTTCTTATTATATTTACACTGAAAGCCTATTCAAGGGCTATATAGCCTGTTGACAAAGTCCTCAACAGGCTTGATTACACAAATTTTAAGAGACGATTACACAGATAAACCAATAGAATTGGCTAAATTAAATCTGTGTAATCTGTATTTTAATCTGCGTAATCAGAGATTGTTGAGTTTGTCAACAATCTCTATAGGGTTGAGAGTTGCTTTAACGCAATAGCATTGGTTCCTAAATTATAACCATAAACTATGTCCAACCCACTAACAACCGAGACCATACTAATAGAATTTGCCAAGACTGTCAAGGTTGCTGCCTTCTACCCGGAAGGGCACCCCAATCTCGAGATGGCGATAGAAAGGACCTTTAATCTATTGAAAGCTGCGGTAAAAGAACGGGGAGAGGTAAAATGGGTTGTTGAACGCGCCGGCTTTCAAGAAGCAAATCTACCAATAGGGCGAAGCCATAAACCACTTGAAGGGTTCGCAAAAGACTTATTCTTAAAGAAGATACGGGAAATCACCTTTACACAGGATGCAACACTTAAGGAATGGAAAGACCTCCTCAATATCCTTAAGATGGATGTTGATAGTTTAAAAAGGGCAGGTGGACTCGAAAAATTACTTGTAACAAAGGAAATCAAGGGCATTCAACTTAATGAGATGAGATATGAAGATATTCGAAAATCAATTATCGCACTGGAAGAAGATAAAAAGAAACATGAGATGGAAATAGGTCAGGAAGGCTCAGGAGAAAAAAAAGAGGAAAAACCTTCTAATGAAGCAGAAACGGAAGAAAAAGAAGAAGAAATAAAACCAGAGGAAGATTTTATCAATAATATTGAAAAACAGTTAGATGATGTTAAAGGAAAAGAGGAAACAATTCAAGATTTGCTGCTCAAATTGGAAGAGGAAGAAGATACAAAAAAATATCAGACTATTGCAAACAAAATAATGGAAAAGGCAAGGCCCATTATAGAAGACAAAAACTGGGAAGAACTATCTCCAGCCCTTATTGCATTCACTGCGCATTCTCATCCTAATAGCAATCGTTCCCCTGAACAAAAAACCCTTGCCCTTGATAAGCTAAAGGAGATGCTGAACACGGATATACTTGGATATCTAACAACAAGAATATGCAACTATAGAGAAAATAGGCGCAACGAAATCCAGCGGATGTTGCTCCTATTGGGTGAAGAGGCAATGAAACACTTGCTGAATACGCTTATTAATACAGATGAGTCTTATTCAAGACGTCAAATATTTAATACCCTTACTATGTTTGGGGAAAAGTTAAGACTGGAGGCAGAAAAACGTCTTGATGATAACAGGTGGTTTGTGGTAAGGCAAATGGTAGTGCTTTTAGGAGAAATCGGAAATGTCCAATCCTTTGATGCCTTGAAGACATCATTCTCACACAAGGATATTCGTATAAAAAAAGAGCTCCTTAAGGTCTTGGGTAAAATATCTTCAAATGAAAGCAGGGCATTTCTCCTGGAAAGGCTTAATGAGGCCAATCCTGTGCTTAAGCTGCAAGCCATTGTATCATTAGGGATGCTGAAGGAACAGACAGCTATTGAGCCATTAGGGGGCATAGCATTAATGAGAGATTTCTTTAATGAGAATACAGAAATTAGGAAAGAGACTGTAAGGGCTCTTGGTTTAATTGGCAGTGATAAGGCAATAACAATCCTAAGAGACATTCTAAAAAAACGTGTCTTATTTGGAAGGAAACAGAATGATGAAATCAGAACCCTTGCAGCTATCTCGCTTGGACGAATAGGCGGTAAGACTGCCCTCCAGATACTGGAAGAGACGTCAAAAAGCGCTACAGGAATCGTTCATCTCGCATGCAAAAAGGCAATGGAAGGGATTAAATAGAAAATAAAATTGAAGATTGCAGATTGATGATAAGGCAGAAGATGAGAAGTTGAGGGTTTTTTCTCAACCTCTCAATCTCTTAACCTCTTACTACGGGGAGCATTAAATAGTTTGCATTTTTCATCTGCTAAATATCCCTATTCGTCATTCCCGCATGTATTTAGCGGGAATACATTACGATTACTCTGGATGCCCGATAGAGGCATTCGGGCATGACAGAAATGGTGATGTTTCTTGGAATAACGCAAATGTAATCTGCATTATGCTCTCATTAGTAACTTCTATTTTTACAATCACGCAAAGCGTGATTATGCCACGCTCAGCGTGACAATGGAGCGAAGCGACATATGTCAGAGATAGAGCTTGAAAAGGCAGATATTCTGCTAAAAAATGTTAATAGTGCGATAAAGGGGAAGAAGCTTTATCCAGTGGGTCATCCTGCAATAGCAGCCCCTGTAACGAAGGCATATCAGGCTCTAACAGAGCTTCTCAAGACAAACAGTAAAATATTTCTTGGTATTACGAAGGATGTTTTGGTCTTTGAAGATATCCCGTTTATGGATGCTGAAAAAAATCTCGGCGAGCTTTTTTATCAGATAAAACAAAGGGAGATTGAAGGAATTATATTTGAAAAGGGCCTTATACAGAAAGAATTTACAAATTTTGTAGATGCCTTGTCTGAGGGAGAAGAGGTAAAAGGCACAGAGTTTCAGAAGGTATTGACATCAAAAAACATCTTACATATTAGCCTCAAACTCATCTCAAAAGGAAGACGCAATATATTAGAGACCTACAATAATGCTTTAGATGCCGTTAAAGAAACCATGCAGCAGATACGGATGGGCAAGATACCACAGACTGAAAAAATAGTAAAAGCTGTGAGCGAAATTACAGAGATGGTTATATCGGACAGAAGCGCTATGCTCGGTTTGACAATGATAAAGAACTATGACAATTATCTATTCAATCATTCTGTAAATGTGAGCATCCTTTCTATTGCCCTTGCTCATAGCATGAACCACAAACAAGAAGAGCTTCATATTATTGGAGTTGCCGGCCTGCTTCATGATGTAGGTAAAACAGGCGTTGCTGAAGACATTATTAAAAAGCCTGGCAAACTCAATACCACAGAATGGGAAACAGTAAAACAACATCCTGTGCTTGGCTCTAAGATTATAGAACGGATGGAAGGTGTGAAAGGACTCGTTGGCCGCCTGATATACGAACATCATATTCGTTATGATTTCACGGGTTACCCTAAAACGGAATCAGCGCTCCACCCCCTGAGTATGATTATAACTACTGTAGATGCCTACGATGCCTTAACAACACTGCGGGTGTATCAGATGCCGTATCACCCTGTAGATGCCATAAAGATTATGGGCAGCCTCTCAGGAAAACATTTTGAGCCAAATACACTAAGCGCCTTTATAGCTATGATAGGGGCATATCCAATAGGGACAGTCGTACGTCTTTCAACTAATCAAATCGGGATCGTAACAAGGATAAATACTCCGAACAGTTTTTCACCGGTAGTAAAGGTTATATTTGGAGAAGACGGGAAAAAACTTGATAAATCTCATGACATAGACTTATCGGCCAAAGATGCAAATGCACCTTCTATTATAGCTCCGGTTGATCCGCTGACAAAAGGATTAGATATTGGCGCATTTTTTGAGGAAGAATCCAAGAATCTGGCAATATAAGAACTTGTTGAAAAACTCAACAATCTCCGATTACACAGATATTAAGGGTCTCATAATACTAACTACATTCTTTTAGCTTTTTAAATCTAACCAGCCGATTTGTCATGCCCGAATGTTTCTATCGGGCATCCAGCGTCTTTTGTGATACCGGCTACAACAGAAAGACTCTGGATTCCCGCTTAAAGATTGCGGGAATGACAGCATGTGAAGTTTTTGATTTATGTCAATACAATTTTGAGACCCTTAATAAAAGACAAGATTACGCAGATTAAAACTCCTTGAAATTTCTGTAAATATCTGTGTAATCACTTTCTCTAATCTGTGTAATCAAGGCTGATGAAGACTTTTTCAACAGCCTGATAATTTACCCCCGCACCAAAAATTTTGGTGTTGGGGGTTACATTTTGCTTTTAAAATAGGCAAAAGTTTTCACAAGCCCGTCTTCCAAAGCAACCTTAGGAAACCACTTTAAAATCTTTTCTGCCTTTTGATAGGCAATTACGCTCCTTCGTTGCTCTCCGCTTTTAGGCGGTCCATATATTGCATCAACCTTACTACCTGAAACATCAAGGAGCTTCTCAAACAATTGTTTTACAGTAACCTCTTTTCCGGCGCCTATATTAAAAATTTCTCCTTTATTGTAGGTTAAGGCCAGCACATTGGCATTTACCACATCACCGACAAAGACAAAATCTCTGGTTTGCATCCCATCGCCATTTATTACAGGCTGCTCGCCATTAAGTAATTTGTTAGTAAAAATGGCTACAACCCCAGCCTCTCCATGGGGATCTTGCCTGGGCCCGTAAACATTAGCATACCTTAAAATAGTAGAATTCAAGCCGTATACCTGACTATAAAAAAAAAGATAATGCTCAACAGATAGTTTTGCTGCGCCGTATGGGCTTAAAGGATTAGTAGGATGAGATTCTCCGGCAGGAAATTCTTCTTGCTCGCCGTATATTGCCCCGCCTGTAGAGGCAAATATAATCTTTTTTACGCTGTATTTAATGCAGTTTTGCAACAGGTTGAGCGAACCCAATATATTGACCTTAGCGTCAAATATCGGATCTGCCACTGACTTTCTCACATCTATCTGGGCTGCATGGTGATTTACAACATCAAATCTGCCATTCTTGAATATATCTTCTACGCCTTTATCACATATATCAATTTTAAAAAATCTGGCTTTTGGGTTTATATTTTCCTTTTTACCAGTTGAAAGGTCATCAACTACTGTTACTTCATGACCCTCTTGCACATATGCATCTGCAACATGAGAACCTATAAAACCAGCTCCTCCGGTTATTAATATGCGCATCGCCAATATCAACCCCTATCCTTAACCCAAAAATAGACATTGATTTTTGGGGAAACTGGCAAGTTGACTGCCAGACGAGGCGGAGGCCATTTTTGCGATGAGCCGTATGTAACCAATACGGTGAAGAGCAAAAATGCGCCGACAACGAAGTATGGCAGGCAAATCGCCAGTTTGTAAAATAGCGAGGTTTTCAATCGCTATTTTACGGTTTAAGTTTATTCTTGAAATATTCAATCGTCTTATCCAAGCCGTCTCCTAAACTCACCTTCGGTTCCCAACCCAATTTTTGCCTTGCAAGGGTTATGTCAGGCCTTCTCTGCATCGGGTCATCCGGTGGGAGCGGCTTGAATACAATCTTAGATTTTGCACCTGTTAATTCTTTTATCTTCGTTGCAAAATCAAGTATCTTATATTCATCAGGATTTCCGAGGTTCACAGGGCCTGTAAACTTGTCCCCGAAATCTTTAATCGGGGAATCGTCCCGATTCATCATACGTATCATCCCGTCTACCAGATCTGAAACGTAACAGAATGAGCGCGTCTGGGCGCCATCACCATAAACAGTAATATCTTCACCTTTTAGCGCCTGAACAATGAAATTGCTCACAACCCTGCCATCATTCAGAGCCATCCGTGGCCCATATGTATTGAATATCCTGATTATTCTTATATCAACCTTGTTTTGCCTGTGATAGTCCATCATCAGGGTTTCAGCGACCCTCTTTCCCTCATCATAACAACTCCTAAGGCCAATGCAGTTTACATTTCCCCAGTAATCCTCTTTCTGGGGGCTTACCTTCGGGTCGCCATAAATCTCTGATGTAGAAGCCTGTAAAATCCTTGCCCTGACCCTCTTTGCAAGGCCCAACATATTTATTGTCCCCATTACGCTTGTCTTTGTAGTCTTTACAGGATTATATTGATAATGAACAGGCGAGGCAGGACATGCAAGGTTATATATCTGGTCAACTTCAAGCAGGATAGGCTGTGTAATATCATGCCGTATCAGCTCAAACCTGTGGTTATCCATGAGATGTATTATATTATCCTTCGAGCCAGTAAAAAAATTATCAAGGCAGAGGATGTCGTGACTATCATTTAAAAGTCTTTCACAGAGATGTGAACCTATAAAACCAGCGCCGCCGGTTACCAGTATACGCATTTTAGAATTCCTCCGATTGGGAATTAGAAATTAGTAATTGGAAATTGGGAATTAGGAATTAGAATTTCTACACCCTTCCTATCCCGTAATAGGTAAAACCGATATTTCTCATTTCATTCGGATCATAAATATTCCTGCCGTCAAATATCACAGGCGTCTTCATCAGACTCTTCATCTTCTCAAAATTAGGCCTCCTGAACTCATTCCACTCTGTAATAATGACAAGTGCATCAGCATCTTTTACCACATCATAGTTGTCTTTAATATATTCGATCCTATCGCCAAAAAACTTCTTTGCCTCATCCATTGCCTCAGGGTCATGCGCCCTTATCTTAGCGCCGGCATCGAGGAGTCTGTTAATGATTGTTATCGAAGGCGCCTCTCTCATATCGTCTGTTCTTGGTTTAAATGATAAGCCCCAGACGCCAATAATTTTTCCAGCCAATGAATTTGTAGGGGCGGGGCGCCTGTCCCCGGATGCTTCTATCGGGGATGTCCCCGCCCTATCATTGCGGGAGACCACAAGGGTCTCCCCTACAGAACCCTTGAACCCTTGAACCCTTGAACCATGCATTGTGAAGTGTTCAAGTATCTTATCGACTATTATTCCTTTCTGACTGCTATTTACATCCTCAACAGATTTAAGCATCTTCATCTCATACCCATGCTCATCAGCAGTTCTGATAATTGCCTGCACATCCTTTGGAAAACACGAACCGCCGTAACCCACGCCTGGGAATAAAAATGGAAAGCCTATCCTTGAATCAGTGCATATCCCTCTCCTCACATTATCAATATCAGCGCCTACCAACTCACAGAGATTTGCAATCTCATTTATAAATGATATCTTCGTAGCGAGCATCGCATTTGCAGCGTACTTTGTCATCTCGGCGCTCTTTATATCCATAAATAAAATCGGCTTGCCTGTCCTTACAAACGGCTCATATAACTCTCTCATTACCTCTTTTGCCTTCTCGCCCTCGGTTCCTATGACAACCCTGTCCGGCTTCATAAAATCATCAATAGCAGCCCCTTCCTTAAGAAACTCTGGGTTTGAGACCACATCAAACTCATATTTTTTACTGCGCTTATCAAACTCCTCCTGTATCGCTGCCTTCACCTTATCGGCAGTTCCAACAGGGACAGTGCTCTTATTCACTATTATCCTGTAGCCATCCATGGCGCCTGCTATATTCCTCGCAGCCTCCAAAACATACTTTAAGTCTGCAGATCCATCCCCACCGGGAGGTGTACCAACAGCAATGAAACAGATGAGTGACCTTTTCACTCCATAGGAAAGGTCTGTAGTAAACCTTAGCCGACCCTCTTTTGTATTCCTCTTTACAAGCTCCTCCAGCCCAGGCTCGTAAATAGGTATCTCCCCTCTATTGAGTTTTTCTATCTTCGTTGCATCTATATCAACACAAATTACATCATTACCGCTGTCAGCAAAACAAGTCCCAGCAACAAGACCGACATAGCCCGTACCAATAACACAGATATTCACAAACAACCTCCACTAAATAATTTAGCTTTAGAAAATATCAAAGTGGGTTTGATATTGCAAGAAAAATGCAGAGGATGATGAGAGGATGAGGGGGTGAGAGGATAAGTGGTTGAGGATAACTTAAAAACAAAACTTTTCGGCATTTTTCTCCATAGAATTAAGCATTAAAAAGATTTCCTCGTATTCCGCATCTATCTCTTTAAACAAGAGTTCATTAATATAGTTGCAAGCAAGACAAAACTCTAACCAGCTTTGCGTTTCAGATGCCTCCTGCATAGCATCTGTTAATTTGTTCCTAAAAACAGCTTCATATTTCCTTTTTCTCCATCCTTCAGCAAGATTTGAGCAGACGGAACGTGATGAACGTCTAATCTGATCTGCAAGTGAATACTTTTCTTCTATTGGAAAGGATTTTGTGATTTCAAAGACTTTCATTGCCACATTGAATGCTTTCCGATAAACCTCTAACTCTCTAAAATGCCTTATTGCCATTCCTCATC
>Ga0156190_1089_pt2 | contig 10292 bp, 7 predicted proteins | sample RifCSPlowO2_12_FD_107843 | JGI IMG/M metagenome (GOLD analysis project Ga0156190, IMG submission 107843) | Deltaproteobacteria bacterium RIFCSPLOWO2_12_FULL_42_16 | reverse complement strand
GCGACCATGTCGCCGTTTTTGACCGAGGTATCCGTGTCGTAAAAATAACGGCAACATGGTTGCCTCGGTCCAAAATTTTAAAATCCATGATACGCAGCTATGGCAGCAGAGATTGCCGCTACCTTGTCAATCGGGTCTTCATACTCTGCGTAATCAAGAAGCTCTGGTTTCCTGTCTATATACCCTGTATCAAAGTTGCCTTTTACAAAATCAGGGTCGTTCATTATCTTTCTTAAAAATGGAATGGTGGTCTTAACACCACGAATTACAAATTCATCGAGCGAGCGGTGCATTCTACTGACGACCTCGTTCCAGTCTCTTCCGCGCACAACAAGCTTTGCAACCATAGAGTCATAATAGCCTGGAATTACGTAATCCTTATAGATGGCACCGTCTATCCGCACACCGATGCCGCCTGGCGAGTAGTATGCCGTAACCCGTCCGCTATTTGGCCTGAAATTGTTCTTCGGGTCTTCGGCACAGATGCGGCACTCCATAGCAAACCCCCGTGCCTGAATCCGTTCCTGTTCGATGCCAATAGGTTTTCCTGCGGCAATCTCAATCTGCTTTTTTACTAAATCTACGCCTGTTACCTCTTCGGTAATCGTGTGCTCTACCTGTATCCTTGTGTTCATTTCAAGAAAATAAAAATTTCTTTTATCATCAACAAGAAATTCTACAGTACCCGCATTTATATAATTCGCAGCCCTGGCTGCCTTTACAGCAGCCATACCCATCTTCTCCCGCAGGTTAGCGTCAAGGATGAGCGAAGGCGCAATCTCTATAAGCTTTTGATGCCTCCTCTGAATTGAACAGTCCCTTTCTCCGAGGTGTATGGCATTTCCGTGTTTATCTGCCAAAATCTGAAACTCAATATGATGCGGCTTCTCTATATATTTTTCTAAAAAGACATCTGAAACACCAAATGCTGCCTTTGACTCTGAACGGGCGACATCCAGATTCTTTAAAAGCTCCTTTTCATCCCGTGCAACCCTTAAGCCCCTGCCCCCTCCACCGCCAGATGCCTTTATCATTACTGGATAGCCTATCTCTTTTGCCTTTGATATGGCCTCATCTATATTTTTAAGGCTTCCTTCGCTCCCTGGTACAACAGTCACCCCGGCCTTTTTCATCATCTCTCTGGCCCTTACCTTATCACCCATGTCAGCAATAGCCTGGCTGCTCGGCCCAATAAATGTTAGCTCCCTTTTCTCACACAACTCTGCAAATCTCGGGTTTTCAGAAAGGAATCCGTATCCCGGGTGTATTGCATCCACCCCTACCTTGAGGGCAAGGTCCACTATCCTATGGATATTCAGATAACCCTCTACAGGACCAGGTCCGACAAGATAAGACTCGTCAGCCTTTTTCACATAAAGAGATGTTGCATCAGCCTCTGAATATATGGCCACTGTTGAGATGCCGAGCTCCTTGCAAGCCCTTATAACCCTTGTGGCTATCTCGCCTCTATTTGCTACCAGTACTTTTTTAAACATACATACTCTATTTCTAATATCCCTTTTACCCAATTTTAAGCCTATAGATTTTTATATATATTTCATGTAAAATCAAGATAATTTCTAAGAGCTTGTTGAAAAACTCAACAATCTCTGATTACACAGATAAAAGATTAGATTACACGGATTAAAACTCCTTGGAATTTCTGTAAATATCTGTGTAATCATTTTTGCTAACCTGTGTAATCAAGGCTGTTGATGGCTTTTTCAACAGCCTGCTAATCCCTACCCTCGTCTCTTAAGAAAATTATGCACAACAAAACCCTTATATCCGTTGCCGTAGAACTTCCGCTCAAGAGGACATTTACCTATAAAGTTCCTGAAACCCTGCTCGAACAAGTTGCTGTGGGTAAACGTGTGCTTGTGCCATTTGGAAAGAGGGTCATAACCGGATTTTGTGTAGGGTTTATAGAAAAAACAGAGGTAAAGAGCCTCAAAGATGTCCTTGATATTCTTGATGATGAGCCTATATTTGATGAGAAGAGATTAAAATTTTTCCAGTGGCTTTCTTCTTACTATTTTGCGCCGCTCGGAGAAGCGCTAAGCCTTGCCTGTCCAAGCTGGACAAATATTAAAAGCCAGAGGTATTTCTTTCCAACAGAAGAACTCTTCGATTATCAAGAAAAATTGAGCCCCCTCAGCCAGGCCCTTTTTGAGTTGATTCTGGCAAAAAAAGGCATTTCCCTTGCCCATCTTTTAAAGACATTTAAAGGCAAGTCCATATACAATGCAATCAATAGATTAAAGCAGGAAAAACTTATTCGGGAAGAGGTTAAAATCAAAGGGAAAATCGGCGAACGAACAGAAACCTTTGCATCACTTGCCTCTGAATGTAACTATGAAACTTTCAAGAGAAAGGCGCCTATTCAGGCAAAAATTATCGCATATCTTTCTGAAAAAGGAGAAACCTCTCTTAAGTCTCTTCGAAACGAACTCGGCGCTATAGATTCAGCCCTCAAAAAATTGCAGCAAAGAGGGCTCATTGCGCTCATTCAAAGAAAAGCCCCAAGGAACCCTCTGGAAGATATCTTACCGCAAAAACTCTCACACAAACTGACCTATGAGCAGGAAAAGGCTTTGAGTGCGATTTCTCATGGCCTGAAAAGTAATGCCTTTTCCCCCTTTCTCCTCTATGGCGTCACTGGCAGTGGAAAAACCCTGGTGTATCTGAAGGCAATAGAAGAGGCTGTAGACCTTGGCAAAAAGGCCATACTATTAGTGCCGGAGATATCCTTAACCCTCTGGCCGGTCAAATATCTCACTGCCATGTTTCCCGGCAGGGTTGCTATTCTCCACAGCGGACTCTCAGATGGAGAAAGGTATGATGAGTGGAACAGGATAAAAGATGGAGCGGTAGATATTGTTGTTGGCGCAAGGTCAGCACTCTTTGCGCCAGTAAAAGACCTTGGACTTATCATCATTGATGAAGAACATGAACCCTCATATAAGCAGGAAGAGGGGGTAAGATATAATGCGCGGGACGTGAGTCTTATGCTGGGCAAGATGTTCAATCTAACAGTTGTCCTTGGCTCAGCTACACCTTCTGTTGAGACATTCTATAATGCGCAAAACAATAAAATTACGCCGCTTCACCTAACAAAAAGGGTGCAGGACAGACCCATGCCAGAGGTAGAGCTGGTGGATATGAGAAAAGAAAGTCAAAAGTCAAAAGTCAAAAGTCAAACGGAATACAACAAAATCATATCTGAAAAACTTCAAAATCTTATGTTGAAAAACCATGAGCTTGGTTATCAGACAATTCTCTTTTTAAACCGAAGGGGGTTTTCGAATTTTCTGATCTGCAATGGCTGCGGATATACATTCCAGTGTTTGAATTGCAATGTATCGCTCACAATGCACAAAGGAGCTGGGGTTTTAAAATGCCACTACTGCGACCTGTCTATCTCAATCCCCGAAGCGTGTCCCAAGTGTGAAGGCCATCAGATAGAGCCAGTCGGGATTGGCACAGAACAGTTAGAAGCAGAGGTGAGAAGGATTCTCCATAAGGCACGGATAGGCCGAATGGACAAAGATACGACAAGAAAAAAAAGGGCTCATCAAAAGATAGTTGATGCAGTTGATAAAGGCCACGTAGATGTGCTTGTCGGAACCCAGATGGTTGCGAAAGGTCATCATTTTCCTAATGTTACGCTTGTAGGAATTGTAATGGCAGATACTTCTATCAATATCCCTGACTTTAGAAGCTCTGAGCGGACATTCCAGCTTATAACTCAGGCAGCAGGAAGGGCAGGAAGAGAGGCATTTCCAGGAAAGGTCATTATCCAGACCCTCAACCCTGACAATTTCTGCCTAAAACTGGCAATAATGCAGGACTATGAGACCTTTTTTAAAGAAGAACTAAACAATAGGATGGAGTTATCATACCCGCCTTTTTCGAGGCTTATCAATCTTCGTTTTGAAGGCAATAAAGAAGAAGCCGTAAAAGTATTTGCCAATAAAATAAAAAGATTTGCTGATAGAACATTAGAATCTAGTTTTAAAAAAGATATAACTATCCTTGGACCAGCCTCAGCCTTTCTTTCAAAGCTCAGGGGGAAATATCGCTGGCATATGCTTATTAAAGGAAATAACATAAAATCACTCCACGAATTTGCAGAGAAAATTTTGTGCGAATCTGACAAAACAATACATTCAATCAACCTTGTAATTGATGTTGACCCATTAACCACACTATGAAAAAATTTCATAGCAAAATTTTCAAAAATTTGTGGACATATTATTTAAGAATCGGTATTCTATAGCCATGTATGGCTATATTAGATATCCTTAAATACCCAGACCCTTTTCTTAAAACAAAGGGCAGACCAGTATCAAAATTTAATGAAGATATAAGAAAGCTAATCTCTGATATGATAGAAACAATGTATTTTGCAAGAGGTATAGGCCTAGCAGCCACACAGATCGGCGCAGACAAAAGAGTCGCGGTTTTAGACGTCCCAAATGGCGAAAATTATCAGAGGGGAAAAAATCTTATAACACTGATAAATCCGGAAGTAGTATATCACGAAGGGGATATAAAATACGAAGAAGGCTGTCTGAGCATCCCTGGTTTTACATCGGAGATAAAAAGGTTTGCGAATCTGACTTTAAAGGCATTTGACAAAGATGGGAAAGACTTTGAGATGAAGGCAGGAGGACTTCTTGCCATAGCGATTCAGCACGAGATTGACCATTTAAATGGACTATTGTTCATTGACAGGTTGAGTAAATTAAAGAGAGACATAATAAAGCGAAAAATTAAAAAGGCCATTGAGAAGGAAAAAAGGATGTTATAAAAGGCAGAGGGCGCTATATTTACTGTTGCGTTGATGGCTTTCAAGCGTTGAATATCAGAAGCAAATAATCTTCCTGTTATGGATGTGCTAAAGTTGATTACATGATGTCCTCTATGGCTATAAATATACTGAATGCAAAGAATATGAAAGACATCCCCTCTCACTCATTGCCTGAGCATATTGACTTTGCCCTATGGAACGAATTTCAGAACAGCCTCTCTAACCTTCTTGGCATTCCCATAGCCCTATATAACTACGATGGCTCTATTATCTCGCCGTCAAACATAGAAGATAGTTTTTCTGAGTTTATAAAAGCGCAAACTGAGAAAGGTCGGGAGCTTTATATAAGCTCATACAAAAAGGCTATAACAAAGGCTCAGCAGATGACTGAGCCATTTATCTATAAGTGTTATACAAACCAGTATATCTTTATCATACCTGTAAATCTGAATAGCAATGTATCTACAGCTATTATTGGCGGCCATGTCTATACATCAAAAGAAGACTTTAATGAGTTTATAAAAGGGGCTGCCGGCTTCGGATTCAGTGAGTCCACAATCCGTGAACTTGAAAAGAAGCTGAATATAGTTCAACCCCAAAACTTCTTTGCAAAACCTCCCGTAGTCAAGGAAATGGCCGTGCCCTTCTTAAAGAATCTTTATCTCAAGAGTTTCTATGAAAAAAAATACTATCAGATGCAGAGCGTAATAGAGGTGACAACCCCCGGTTTACTGCAGGAGGGCGTCAAAGATATGTATACACATATCTTTAATGCTATGGCTGTTCTCTTTGATGTTGACACAGCCTGCGTCATGGAAAGACATAATAAGGCTACTTATCGAACAGTTGCCGCCTTTGGGCGGAAAAAAAATCTGATTTCTAACTGGATGCTCTCTGATTCCCACGATGCGTTCAAGCGGCTTACTGCAACAAAAAAACCTGTTGATTGCCATGACTTCTCTGAAATCCATAAAATGGGCATACCAGAGGGAATATCATCTGTTAACATTTTTCCTATGATAATAGGAGACAACATCTTTGGCCTATTAGGCATATTTAATACAAAAATACCCACAGATTCTATTAAACTCCTTGCCCTCCTCGCAAATCAGCTTTCCTTTGTGCTGGAAAGCGTCAGGGCTGACCACCATATAAAGAAAAAAATGAAAGGCCTTGCGTCTCTTGAAGAGATATTCAAGACAATAGCCCCGGTCTTGGACCAAGAGGAATTGCACAATACCATCTTGCATAAGGCCGCCGAATTAGTTGACGCAGAGCAGGGTTCCCTCATGATGTTGAGTGAAGAAGACATGCATCTGACTGTTAAGGCGTCAAAAGGCATAGATAGAAGTATACTTGAAAATGTAAAAGCCAAGATTGGCGAGGGCATATCAGGGACAGTAATGGAAAAGGGGACGCCTATAATTGTCAAGGATATTGAGTCAGAGTCCGAACCATTTGCAAGGAAAAACAGGTCAAGGTATAAGACAAAATCCTTTGTAAGCATACCTTTAAGGGTCGGCCTCCGCACTATCGGCGTCATAAATATATCGGATAAGATAACCGGAGAAATCTTCTCTGAAGAAGATTTGCACCTCTTGCTATCATTCGCCTCTTATGCCTCCATAGCCCTGGAGAGAGGCGAGTATTACAAAATGACAGAAGACTTAAAGAAGATATCTGTGACAGATTCATTAACAGGGCTTTTCAACAGAAGATACTTTCAGGAAAGACTATTTGAAGAGATGGAAAGGGCCAAGCGTCATAATGAACCGTTTACCATATTTATAATCGATATAGACGACTTCAAGGCGATAAATGATAAATATGGTCATCCAGCCGGCGATGAAGTTCTTAAACGCATTGCCCATACCATTCGTGATGCAGTCCGCTCTATTGATGTGGCTGTCCGGCATGGCGGCGAAGAATTCAGCATAATCCTTCCCTACACTACCAAGGCAAATTCCTACGTAACTGCTGAAAGGATTCGGAGGAGCGTTGAAGATATCAGGTTCGTAGGGCATAAAATCCCTCCTGACCAGATCTTTTCAGTAAGCGTAGGCATTGCTGAATTCCCGTCTGATGCGGTAAACATAGAAGAACTTATAGATAAGGCAGATATGGCAATGTATCTTGCTAAGGCACGTGGTAAAAATAAGATAGTAGGGTATGAAAGTAACTTTAAAACTTAACCTTAACCCGAAAAATGCAACTGCATTTTTCGGGTCAAGCAGAGGTTCAGATAAGACAGTCTGTTGAAAAAACCATCAACAGCCTTGATTACACAGATTAGAAAAAATGATTACACAGATATTTACAGATATTTCAAGGAGTTTTAATCTGCGTAATCTAATCTTTTATCTGAGTAATCAGAGATTGTTGAGTTTTTCAACAAGCTCAAGAAAGTTGAAAATCGTTTTTATGGGCACGCCTGAGTTTGCGGTCCCGTCACTGAAGGCTCTAATAGTTGCAGGTAATAAGGTAGTATCTGTAGTAACCCAGCCTGATAAACCGAAAGGTAGGGGAAAGGTATTAACCCCTCCGCCTGTTAAGGAACTTGCCCTACAGCATAACATACCTGTGCTTCAGCCAGAAAAGATTAGGGATGAGACGTTTATAAATGTTATTAAAGGGCTTTGTCCAGATATTATCGTTGTCATTGCCTATGGAAAGATTTTACCAAAGGCGATTCTGGATATCCCTCCAAAGGGATGTATCAACGTGCATGCGTCACTTTTGCCCAAATATCGAGGCGCAGCGCCAATAAACTGGGCTATTATCAATGGAGAACCAGAAACAGGCATAACAACCATGCTCATGGATGAGGGAATGGATACAGGCGACATACTCCTGACAGAAAAGATTAAGATAAAAGATGATGATACTGCATCGGATATACATGACAGACTGAAAGACCTTGGCGCGCAAGTGCTTCTAAAAACAATTCATGCCCTTGAAAAGGGAACGATAAAACCTGTTCCGCAGGATAATTTTCAGGCAAGCTATGCGCCCATGCTTAAAAAAGAAGGCGGCCGTATAGACTGGACACTGGGACCTGAGGGGATAAGAAATCTGATACGGGGTTTAAATCCATGGCCAGGCGCATATACAAGATGGGAAGGGATGCAGATAAAGATATTCAAGGCAGAAATTACCTCGAAAGAAAAGGTGGCTGAATTGCCAGGTACTGTGCTATATTCAATAGATAAGGGAATTTGCGTAGCTACAGGCAAAGGAAGCCTGCTCATTACAGAATTGCAGCCTGAGAATAGAAATAGGATGAGCGTATCGGAATTTATTAAGGGGTATAGGATTGCTAAAGGGCAAATCTTTGATTGAAAGAGAAGCAGAGTGGACAGGGAGCTCGGAGAGCATCCCTTATCAACCCACTAAAGTGGTATTCCTTGGTCTCCTCTCTTTCTGCGCATTTATCATTATCGTAGCAGGTTTTTTATTCTGGTATATCCCGTCAGTGGGGCTTGTAAATATCCATCCTGCGCTTCCCATTGTATTTGGAGTAGTACTCGCCATATTAAGCCTCATACTGCTAATAGGAGCTATCGGCCTCAGTCTCGCTATAATAAAAGGAAAGGATATATTCCTCTCATATAAATTCAGAGGAATTCTGATAAAGTTTTTCCTGCCCCTCATGATGATGCTCGGCGGTCTTTTAAGAATACCAAAATTAAAGATAGAGCAGTCATTCATAGAGATAAATAACCAGCTTGTACGTGGAATGGGCAAAAAATTTAAACCTGAAAGGATTCTGATTATAATGCCTCACTGCATCCAGTATATTGACTGCAAGATTAAGGTAACACAGAATGTTAGAAATTGCGTTGGTTGCGGCAAGTGCGAGATTGGTGATTTGGTAGGACTTTCCGATGAATTTGGCATAGACCTCTTTGTATCCACCGGAGGCACAATTGCAAGAAGAAAGGTATATGAAAAGAGGCCAAACGCAATTGTGGCTGTAGCATGCGAAAGGGACCTCACCTCAGGGATTCAGGATGCCTATCCTCTCCCGGTCATCGCCGTACTTAATAAAAGACCGCAAGGCTACTGCATGGGCACAGGCGTTGACATCTCAGATGTGAGAAATGCAATAAGGGATTTTTTAGGATAGTCGGATTTACTTGACACAAAGGTTTTAATGCCATATATTTTATATCAAAGATGAAAATCTGTGTAATCAATTTACAGGAGGTGTTTGATTAAATGAATTTTTTTAAAACCACGATACTACTTGCAGTGCTTACTGCAATTCTTGTGTTTGCCGGAGATGCATTCGGTGGCAGAAGCGGCGCAATGATGGCACTGATATTCGCAGGCATTATGAATTTCGGCGCATACTGGTTCAGCGATAAGATAGTGCTTATGATGTACAGGGCAAAGCCAGTTACCGATGCTGAGGCGCCTGAACTATACGCCATAACTCGCGATCTGACCATGAAGGCAGGGCTTCCCATGCCAAAGGTGTATATCATGGATAATGATACGCCAAATGCATTTGCAACAGGAAGAAATCCAAGCCATGCGGCAGTTGCAGTAACCAGAGGCATTATGCGGCTGCTTTCAAAGGAAGAACTAACTGGAGTAATAGGTCATGAACTTGCCCATATCCAGAATAGAGACATCCTCATATCAACCATATCAGCTACGATTGCCGGCGCTATAAGCTATCTTGCGCATATGGCGCAGTGGGCAGCTATGTTTGGCGGTCACAGGAATGATGAACGGGGTGGAAATCCTATAGCGCTCATTGTTATGATGATTGTCGCGCCTTTGGCAGCAATGATTATTCAGATGGCAATATCACGCTCAAGAGAATATGGCGCTGACGAAGGCGGAGCGAAAATAGCCGGCAATCCTCTTTCCCTGGCAAATGCCCTGAGAAAGCTTGAATATGCTAATAAGAGAATCCCAATGGTAGGCACAAGCGAAGCAACAGCCCATATGTTTATAGTAAACCCATTAAGCGGTGGAGGTCTCTTAAAATTATTCAGCACCCATCCGCCTATTGAAGAAAGGATAAAGAGGCTTGAGGCAATGGCTGGCGGACCAAGATATTAAAATTCTCTTAAATACGAAATAAAAAAGGCCGCAGTATTTTGATGCGGCCTTTTTTTGTTTTCATATTTTAGCAGGGTGCTTAAAAAGTCCGCTATGGTGTCATTCCTGCGAAGCTTGTCCCCGCATGCTTTAAGCAGGGAGCGGGAATCCATAACCTATTGATTTTACAAATACTGGATTCATCCCCGAATGTTTCTATCCCCGATAGAGTCACTCGGGGACGGATAAAAACCCCTGATTAAACTTGTCCCCGAAATCTTTAATCGGGGAGCATTCAGGGGCAGGCTTCGAGAATGACAGAAAAAGAGTTTTTCAGCAACTGTTAGGGCTATATCATTCCCCTCTTGCCCTGTTCAATGACATATTTTTCAATAATCTTTGCGTCTCTTTCTGCAACATTGAGAAA
>Ga0156190_1067_pt1 | contig 17439 bp, 17 predicted proteins | sample RifCSPlowO2_12_FD_107843 | JGI IMG/M metagenome (GOLD analysis project Ga0156190, IMG submission 107843) | Deltaproteobacteria bacterium RIFCSPLOWO2_12_FULL_42_16 | reverse complement strand
TTTTCTCTCCTGCATTTCACACCTCCTAAGGTTTTAAGATTGTATTATAACCTAACCTTTCGGTGTGTCCGCTATTTCGGGGGAAGTGCATACCTCAGTATTGTGGCGGTAAACCGGGCGGGCGATATGGTTGACAAACAAGCTCGCACGGCAGATTAGTGTTTGCTCCCCCTCCACGCCCATATCGGTTAGCAGCTTGATCTGCAACACTATCAGACACCGGATGACCGCTCCAGTAAACATCTTTGTACTCTTTTGCGTTACTGATTAAGCATGCCGCGTCTTTACCCCCCAGCCCTCTTTTCGCTGCTTCACAATTAGCTTTACAGTGGAAATATTTGTCGCCACCATTTTTAATGTTGGTTTTATTCATATCATTAAAATTTCGATAAAAATCTCCAGTAGCTCCAAAGAAGCCACCCCAGTAATTAATAGGGTTCACCCAATCAAACAGTCCTAAAGGATCTGTAAAGTTCACGGGGTTGTTGCTAACCATCACGTATAGATTCACATCCCCGCCCCCAAACCCAATAGGGTCTTTAGTGGTAAATCTTCCTATCTTCGGATTATAATACCTTGCCCTATAATAATACAACCCTGTTTCAGAGTCCCATTCCCTTCCTGTATAAGTATACGGCTGGAGTATGCTTGTTGCTGTTATGTTTCCAAATGAATCGTATTTGTATGTCTGGACTATATTTCGGTTTATGTCTGTTATTGCTGCAACTGAGCCAAGCTGGTCTTGGTGGTAGTAATACCATTGGCCGCTGTATCGGCGGCCTGCCAATGGCTCGTCTATGCCTGGGCCGTGGGTATATCGTTTTGTTATGTTGTTGTTTCCGTCATATTCATAGAGTATGTCTTCGTTGTCATAAAGATATTTTGTAGTTGTTCCATTTATGGTCTTTTGTATCCTTCTGCCAAATGGGTCATATTTGTATGCGGCGGTCAGGGCGGCGCAGGTTACTGGGGTAAAGCTGTTTATATTTATAAGCCTGTTTTCAAAGTCATAGGTGTATGTGGTTATTCCGCAGGTGTCTGTCTTGGTTGTCATGTTGCCGTTATTGTCATAGGTAAAGACTGTGCTGCTCTGTGAGAGGAGCTCATTGCCGTTATTGTAGGTATATGGTATCTGTGGATTTATTCCTCTTTTTTCTGTTAGTCTGTTGCCTACACTGTCATATGTGTATGTCTCTTTTTGCATGGTTGAGTGTGTGGTGCTGAGCAGTCTGTAGATAGCGTCGTATTGGTTTTGGTGATTGCCTCCCTGGTCAGAGGCAGTAAGTTTATTGCCGACTTTGTCATAGGTGTAGGTGAATTGACTGACGATTGTGGTATTGTTTTTGAATGTTATGTTTGTTTGTCTGCTCAAGGTATCGTAGGTATAGTTTGTGTTTGTGACATTTGGATAATTGAGTTTTGTGCGTCTGTTCAAGTTGTCGTAAATAAAGGTAAAGGTAGAAGCAGATGCTTGAGATGTGTCTCCTATTATTTGGATGAGGCGATTGTTTGCATCGTATGCGTATGTGGTAATTCCGTCCTGGGCTGTCATGCTGATTTTATTGCCGAATGCGTCATATTGATAGGAGATGGTTTTGTTGTTTGTGTCTGTTATGGTGGTTATTCTGTTGTTGGCATCGTAGATTAATGTATAGGTTATGTATTGGTTACTGGCTGTGAGTATATTGTTATTCGCATCATAAGTAAAGGTTTCTGTTGTTGCATCTGGATAGGTCTTTTTTGTGAGGCGATTTATGGCATCGTAGGTGTAGGCGATGGTATTATTGTTCGCGTCTGTCTTTGTTATGAGGTTTGCTTTTGAGTCGTATGCGTAGGTTATTATATTGCCAAGTGGGTCGGTTTCCTGTATAAGCCTGCCAAGGAGGTTGTATTGGTATGCGGTTATTTGTCCTTTGGCATCGGTTATGGCAGTAAGTTTATCCACGCCCGCGCATGTTGGGCAGCCTGTGCCGTATGCGTATTGGGTTGTGTTGTTTAATGGGTCTATTGTTTTGGTAATCAGTCCTTTATAGTTGTATTCGTAGTTTGTGGTTTTATTGTTGGCGTCTGTTTCGCTTGTCTTGTTGCCGTTTTTATCATAGGCATAGAGGGTTATGTTTGCATTTGGATCTGTAATCTTTATAAGTTGGTTTAAGGTGTTGTATTGAAATGTGGTTGCATTTCCATTGGCATCTGTCTGTCTTGTCAAATTGCCTATAACATCATAGGCAAATGTTGTAATTGAGTTTAAAGGGTCTGTTATTGAGATGAGGTTGTTGTATTGATCGTATGAGAATCTGGTGATCTGGTTGTTGGCATTGGTTGACTGAGTGAGGTTTCCCCTTGTGTCGTATTGGTACTGAGTTATTGCACCTAACGGGTCTGTTGTTTGTAATAGATTGCCGTTTGTGTCGTAAGTATATGAGGTGGTATTTGCCTTTGGGTCTGTTATTGAGGTTATCTGGTTATTGACATTGTAGGTGTATGTTGTTGTCTGGCTCAGGGCATCGGTTTGAGTGAGGATGTTGCCTTTGGTGTCATAGGTATATTTTGTTGTGCTTGCGTCAGGCTCTGTCTTTGATAAGAGGTTTTTATTGTAGTCATAAACATATCGGGTGATATTGCCCTGAGGGTCTGTGACTTCTATTGGCACATTAAGGCTGCTGTCGTATTTGTATGTCCATATGCTGCCGTCTTTTTCCGTTACTGCGGCTAGGTGGTTGGTCTGGTCATAGGCAATGGTCTTGCTTCTTGTTTCAGGGTCTTGTGAGGATAAGAATCTTCCATTTGCATCATAGGAATAGGTTGTGATATTGCCGTTGGGGTCTGCCTTGGTAAGCATCCCTCCATTTGCATCATAGGTGTATTGCCATGTATTGGCGCCAGGGTCTGTGATGGATGTCAGAAGGTCTCCTTCATAGGTAAATGTGTAAACCCTGTTTGCAGGGTCTGTAATAGAGATTATCTTTCCACCGCTGGTGGTAATCTGGATTATCCTGCCAGACGGGTCGGTTATGCTTGTAAGGTCATTTCCAGTATAGGTTAGAGTAGTGGTATTGTTGTTTCTGTCTTTTATCTGAGTCAGCTTGCCTGAAGCGTTGAAGGTGTAGATTGTATTGTCTTTGAGGGTCTGTGTGTAGGTGTTGTCCGGATTTTTTATAATGGTCGAATAGTCGCCGCTCTGGGCTGATGAGTAGTATGTGCCGTTGGAGAGGTAGAAATAGACTATATCGCCGTCTGCCTTTTTAAGGCTTAGGCTGGTGTCAGGGTTTTCTGTTATGGAAAGGTTATAGTTATGCGTCCATCCTTTGCCGAGAGGCGCTGTAGAGGTGTCATTGGAGTTGTAGGAGACGGTGAAATCTATGGGAAGCCTCGGGTTTTGTATCTGAAACAGTGTCTGAGAATGATAGAGATTGCCGCTGTTAAGATTTGCCGCAGAGCCCATGCATTGATTGACAGGGCTGTTGCCTGAAAGACCTGATGTAGGACACCCCCCTCATCCACCTGACCATCGCAGTCATTGTCTATGCCGTCTCCGCAGGTTTCAACTGCTGGTGTAGCAGCAGTCGCCTTGTCAACAGGGTCTTTGCAGTTCTGGCCGCAGGAGGTGGATGTATAACCAAATGCAGAAGTACATTGGTCAACAGGGATAAATTCAGCAAGGAGGGTGTCGTGGGAACGGCAATTCACACCGTAATCTCCTGACAACCACCAACATGGATTTTTTTCCATCGGGACGTAAATGTAGTTCGAGTTGTACCGTTCAGCTGTCTTGGTACTGCTACCATCACACGTTATATACTCCTCCCAAAACCACCTACCAAACCACAAAGTCCTTGTGCCATCTCCTCCTGCGCTATTGCCAGTATGACCAGCACCATCACAAAGATAGGCATTCATATAGCTAGTAAATGAACTACCATCATCGCGGGCCCAATACTTCACTTGCTTCCTTACACCACTTGCATTGCATCGTTTCCACACCCTATACCCACTCCCCGCCTCGGTTGTCACCTCCTCTAACCAATTCACACACCCCGAAGGCGCAGGGTTAGCTTCGAGAAAGTCCTGCACATCCTGATAGGTATAGGCAGAGGCTGATGCAGGGGATAAGAACAGCAGACAGCAGGCAGTAAACAGTAGGCAGGGAAAGATTAGCCCGGCCCATCCTGCAGATGGGTGCCCCGAAAGGTCGGCGCTGCTTCTTTGTAAAACAAGGGTTGCCTTTTTCATAGACCCTCCGGGGAAACCCTCAGTCACAAACAATTCCACTCTTCAATGAAGAACCCTGCGGCAAGATCACAGGGGGTTCTTTAAGTCCAATTAATTGGGGGGTTGGAAATTTTCTCCAATCATAAACTTTATTTTCAAGCCTGTCAACAAAATATCTAAGAAAAATTTCCTAATAATTTCCAAAAAATTCTTGACAATAAACAGGAAATTCATTAAAGTATACTCTTCGTAATTTTAATTTGAGTTGAGTGCATCGAGGTATTGAATGAAAACGACATTTGAAAATCAACATGATAAGGCGAAATGGTTTGTTGTGGATGCAAAGGATAAAATCCTTGGAAGGCTTGCCACACGGATAGCTACTTTACTAAGGGGGAAACACAAACCGACATATACGCCATTTATGGATAGCGGCGACTTTGTGGTAGTTGTAAATGCTGAAAAGATAGCAGTAACAGGCAAAAAGTTGACTGATAAGATATACTATCATCACAGCATGTATCCGAATGGGTTAAAGGCAGAGGCTTTGGGAAAGCGTTTACAGAGAAAACCAGAGGATGTGATCATGCATGCAGTGTGGGGTATGCTTCCAAAGGGCAGCCTCGGCAGGGATATGCTTAAGAAGCTAAAGGTCTATAAGGGTGAAAATCATCCGCATGAGGCCCAGAGGCCGGAAAAATTGGCAATCTAAACGTTCATGACAGACGAATAATTGTCGCCCCGTTGATGAAAAACCACCCCTCACCTTTCTCCTCTCCCCTGAGGGGAGAGGGGGTATGTTCACAATAAGAGGCGATACGACTGCACCAGATTTGAAAGACGGATTACGAGATTAAAATATCGATTCATTAAAAAGGAGTTTGTAAAATTATGGCAACCGAAAGTTATCAGGCAGTTGGCAGGAGAAAGACTTCCATAGCACGGGTGAGGCTCATAAAGGGTAGCGGCAAGATTGTGATAAACAACGAACCCCTGGACAATTATTTTGGCAGTGAAACCCTTAAGATGATTGTCAGGCAGCCGCTTGAGACAACAAAGAGTTTAAATCAATTCGATGTCTATGCAAATGTATTTGGCGGCGGCATAAGCGGTCAGGCAGGCGCAATAAGGCATGGTATTTCCAGAGCCCTCTTAGAGGTAAATACTGAAATGAGGCCATCCCTTAAAAAGGCAGGTTTTATCACCAGAGACCCGAGGATGAAAGAAAGGAAGAAATACGGACAGAAAGGCGCAAGAAAGCGTTTCCAGTTCTCAAAGAGATAATATTGAAATTGATGCCTATGTATGATAAAGAGGGAAGGTCTCTTGGCCTTCCCTTTTTTATTTTTAGGAAGGAGTTGATACGATTACACGGATATCATTTTTAAAGATCTGTGGAATCAATCTTCGTAGAATATGATAAAGACAGCAATCCTTGGCGGAAGCGGCTACACCGGGTTAGAACTCTTACGGATATTACTGAATCATCCGAAGGCAGAGGTGCTTGCTGTAACTTCACGGCAATACAATGGCTGCAAGCTTGAGGAGGTCTTTCCCAGCCTCCATGGATTTTCAAAACTAAAATTAGAAGACCCTGCAAAGTTCAGCGCACTTCCCCACGTTGACCTAATCTTCTCATGCCTTCCCCATCATGCATCTATGGAGATAGTACCCAAACTCTTAAAAAATGGAAAAAAGGTCATTGATTTAAGCGCAGACTTCCGGCTTAAGAGTGCAAAAACATACGAGGCATGGTATGGCAAGCATATCGCCAGGAACTTATTAAAAAAGGCGGTATACGGGTTGCCAGAGCTCCACAGAAATAAGATAAAAGGGGCAGAATTAGTTGCAAACCCTGGCTGTTATCCAACCGGGGCTATCCTCGGCCTTTCACCAGCTATTGATGCTGGAATCATAGATATAAATTCAATTATTATAGACTCAAAGAGCGGCGTATCAGGCGCGGGAAGGGGAGCATCACTTGACACATCTTTTGCAGAGGTGAATGAAGGATTCAAGGCATACAAGGTTGGTGAACATCGCCATTCACCAGAGATTGAACAGGAGCTTAGTTTGCTTGCTGGAAAGACTATAAATGTGACCTTTACCCCTCATCTTTTGCCTGTAAATAGGGGAATACTTAGCACTATCTACGTCTCCTTACATAATAATAAAGGTATATCTTATGGGAAAATTCTTGATATATACAAAAAATTTTATAGCGATGATTTTTTCATCCGCATCCTGCCTGAAGATATGCTTCCGAACATAACTCATGTAAAGGGGTCTAATTTCTGCGATATAGGCCTCAAGATAGATAAGCGAACAGGCCGTTTAATCATAATCACAGCTATCGACAATCTCGTCAAAGGCGCATCGGGCCAGGCAGTTCAGAACATGAATATCATGTTTGGACTCCCTGAAACTACAGGCCTTCTTTTACCTCCATTGTCAGTATAGCAGTTGCAAACTACAAAACTTTCTGTTAGAATCTTCCGAAAATGGGACGCGGCATAAAGTTATTCAAGATTTTAGGCATTCAGATTTCTCTGGACTATACATGGTTTATTGTCTTTGGTCTGGTTGCATGGAGTCTTGCCCAGGGATACTTTCCGCTTACTATACCGGGCCTTGGAATCTCTACTTATATAGTCATAGGAATTATTTCAGCCCTTCTGCTATTCGCCTGTGTCCTTATCCATGAACTCTCTCATTCCTACACCTCCAATAAGCTCGGCTTAGATATAAAAGAAATAAAACTCTTTATCTTCGGCGGCGTTGCCCAGTTGACGAAAGAACCTGAAGATCCAACAACAGAACTGAAGATTGCTGTTGCAGGGCCAGCTGCAAGCATTGCGCTTGCCGGAGTATTCTGGGTTCTTACTCAACTTGCAAAGACCATTTCAGGTTATCCGATTTTAGCCGCCATGTTTGAATACCTCACTTACATCAACATTGTGCTTGTTATTTTCAACATGATACCAGGGTTTCCCTTAGACGGCGGAAGGGTTTTAAGGGCTATCTGGTGGAAAAAGACAGGCAACATCCAGAGGGCAACACAGGTTGCAAGTCAGGCTGGTAAAACCTTTGCCATACTGCTTATACTCTTCGGCTTTGTACAGATATTCTTTGGCAACTTTGTTGGCGGCCTGTGGATGGTCTTTATCGGCATGTTCCTCCAGCAGGCAGCAGAAAGCAGTTACAGCCAGCTTTTAGTAAAACAGACCCTTGAAAAGATTAAAGTGGCCGATGCAATGACCAAAAATGTTGTGGTGCTCTCAGAAGACGCTACTCTATCAACAGTAGTTGAAAAATATTTCTTTGGCTATCACTTTGTAGGATTTCCGGTTGCATCTGATGGCCGCATTGTTGGAATGATTACCTTAAACAATGTGCGGATGGTCCCAAAGGAAGAATGGGCAACAACCCTTGTAAGGGATGCCATGAATAAAATAACCCCAGATCTCGTCCTCAGCCCTCAAGACAGTGCAATGATTGCATTCCAAAGAATGATAAGCTTAGATATCGGAAGGGTCATTGTCATGGATAATGGCAAGCTGGTAGGTATTATTACCAGAAGGGATATCATGAAACTCATGGAGTTTAAGGTAGACCTCGGGGTGTAATAGATTATTGATAATGAGTCAGAATAAAGAACTTTTGTGTTTCACCATCGGCCATTCAATACATCCATTAAGTAAATTCCTTAAGTTTTTAGCAGCATACAATATCAATTGCATAATAGATGTGCGGAGCATCCCCTACCTGAAGTATGCAGCACGGTACAATAGAGACTATCTCGAATCCAAGCTCAAACAAAAAGGCATCCGTTATTTGTTTATGGGCGATATTCTCGGAACAAAATATGAGGATGCAGACTTAAAATTTAAGGATGGAAAGGTTGATTATGCAAAGGTGAGAAAGACAAAGGGTTTTGAGGAGGGTGTCGGACATATCATTGACGAAATCAAAAGGGGCGCTGTTATTGCAATCATGTGCTCAGAAAAAGAGCCATTGCGAGGAGCACAGCGACGAAGCATCTCGTATTTTGCTGGGATTGCTTCGCTATCGCTCGCAATGACAATGTAACAGAATTTATTGTGTTTGTATTACTTCAAAAGCATTACACCACCTACAACCATCCCAATCCCTGCTATTTTTTGCCAGGTAACAGCCTCGCCCAAGAAGAGGACTGATATTATCAATGCCACCAGAGGATATGTTGCAGCAACAGGCACAACAACTGATGCCTCCCCGGATTTTAGGGCAGCATAAAACACAATCTGTCCTGCAAACCCTGCGATGAGTCCTCCAATAACAACAAAGGCTGCGCTTTTTATATCAATCTGAAAAAGGCTGTCTATCCTTCCCATCAATATAAGCCCTGTGAGGCCTATCAATGCAATGGGAATAGTGCGAATAACAACCCCGAGATAGGGGTCTATCCTGCCATTGAGCCCAACCTTTTCAAAGATCGGCGCCATGCCCCAGATACATGCTGACAGCAGTGCGAGAAGAAATGCATTGTTTTTCATATTTTCCTCCAAGATAGTAATTTATTAACAGTCTCAAAATAGTATTTGCAGACTGCTGTCCTTTATCCGTCACGCCCGAGGACTTTAATCGGGCGTCCAGAGACTGGATACTACTGGATTCCCGCTAAAGACCCCCGATAGATACATTCGAGGGCAGGCTCTGCGGGAATGACCGCTATAATATGTATAGACTATTATAAGACCCTTAATAAAGCTATACCTTAAACACAATCTTGAACAGCATCTGCAGAATCAAGAACAGCGCATCCTTTGTCAGTTGTTTTCTGTCAAATGCCATATCCTCACTGACAGGTGCGTTCGCATCCTGCTCAGGCCGCGCCTTAAGCGCTGAAGTAAGATGACTGATGGTTTCCCATTTTGCAACCTGACTGTCAACTGAAAGCACATCCTGAATACCTTTCGGCCCTTCAGCTGGCTCAAGCCTGCTGCGTTTTTTAATCTTATCCTCTTTATATTTCTTTAATTCGCCTCTGTTCAACCACAAGCCATTACACTTTGGACACCTGTCTATCTTGGAATCTGCCGGAAGATTTGGGTCAGGAAATTCCATCAGAGACATGTTACTGCATTTTGGGCAAAGACCGCTTCCCTGAATAGTTGGATTTTCAGTTAAAAGACTATTCTGGTTAACTATGTCTAACCTTTTCGCCTCTGCATCCTTGAGGTGGTATAGCTCCCAGCAATCAAACCAGATTCCGCCGCACCTTTCACACTGGTCCAAAAGAAGCACCCTTCCATAGTTTGCCTCTGCATAGACCTCTTTCAGGCTGTTACCGCATTCTGGACAGATGATTTTTTTATCAGACTTTTCCGCCATAACTATATGCCATCCTTCTCAGCCTCTCGATCCTTTTTTCTATGGGTGGGTGTGTTGATAGGGCATCTGCCAGGAGCCCCTCTTTATTATCAAGACTTCTATGCAATGGGTCGCTTATAAAGAGATGCGCTGTTCCCTTATGCGCCCTGCTCACAGGAGATGCTACCTTAGTTATCTTTTCCAATGCATTCGCAAGCGCAGCAGGATTTCTCGTAAATTCTGCTGAAGAGGCATCTGCCAGATACTCCCTCTGTCTTGAAACAGCCATTGCAATGATTCTGGAAAGGACCGGTGCAAGCAGGGCAAAAAGAATAATAATCAGGATTATTAAAGGATGCATGCCTTTGCTCCTTGAGCTCCGCCTCGTCCTTACACCACCAAATTTCCATGCCCTTACAGCCCAATCAGATAAGAGGACTATTGTTCCAACTAAAACTGTTACTACTGTCATTAATAATATATCCTGATTTTTTATATGTCCCATTTCATGCGCTATAACTGCCTGAAGTTCTTCCCTGCTCATATTATTAAGAAGCCCTTCTGTCACGCCAACCACCGCATGACGAGGATCTCTCCCTGTTGCAAAGGCATTTGGCGCTGGGTCTGGAATTACATATATTTTGGGCATGGGAAGGCCGGAGGCAAGCGCCATCTCTGTTACAATATTATGAAGCCTCTTATGCAAAGGGTTTTCAAACTGTAGCTGCTGGGCCCTGAGTGAAAAAAGGACGACACTATCACCATAATAATATGCAACAAGCCCGTTAATACTTGCTAAGGATAGGGCAACAATTGTAGCAACTGGAAGACCTGTTGCCTTCAGTGTCCCATAGGTATAGCTGTCAATAGAATAGCCCATAATGCCGAGGATAATAAAAAAGGCTGCTATTAAGATAATAGTCAGCCTCCGATTTCTCTTTTGCTGGGAATAAATATCAGTCATAACGACTTATACGTCTCATTACTTCAAGCTCAAATCTACTTTCGGAACCTCTTTTGCAACTGTCTCTGCCTGAAAATATTCACCCTCTTTGAAACCAAAAAGCCCTGCGATGATGTTGGATGGAAACACCCCTTGTTTGATATTAAACTGGGCAACTATATCATTATAGAACTGACGTGCAAAACCAACACGGTTTTCTGTTGATGTAAGCTCCTCCTGAAACTGAAGTATATTCTGGTTACTCTTTAAGTCAGGATAGTTTTCCACCAGGGCAAATAGTTTACTCAACGCCTGTGTAAGCATATTCTCCGCCTCTGCCTTTCCAGAAACAGTCTGGGCGCCGACTGCCCTTGCCCTCGCCTCTATCACCTTTGAAAGCGTTTCTTTTTCAAACTCCATAGCGCCCTTTACAGTATTTACCAAGTTGGGAATCAGGTCGTGCCTCCTCTTAAGCTGAACATCAATCTGCTGCCAGGCATTCTTCACCTGATTTTGCAGTGTCACAAGGTTATTGTACATGACAATAGTCCAGACAACCAGCACAACCAAAACACCGAGGAATATCCATCCAAACATATCTTTACCTCCTATCAATTTAAACGTGATTTTGCTTGGCTTGGTTAGAAGAATTCATCTTTTTTGTATACTATTGGTTCTTCTTCCCGAAGAACTCCTCCGTCAAGCACTTCGCCTATAAAGAGCGTATGATCACCTGTATCATAATGCGAAACAACCTTACAATCCAGCCATGCTATTGCGTCTTTAAGTATGGGTGAACCTGTGGCTTTTACATCATAAGACACATTGCTGAACTTATCAACCTTTCTTCCTGTTGTAAGGCCAAAGTGTTTTCCGGTCGCAATTTCACTCTTGCCAAGTATATTTACAGCAAATACACCGCCATCTATTATTAGGTCATGAGAATATCTTGTCTTTCCAATAGCTACAGTGATAAGAGGCGGCACAAATGAAGCCCTTGCAACCCACGCTGCTGTCATGGCATTAATCTTTTTACCATGTTTGGCACTAATAACATATACGCCATGGGTTATCCTGTGTAAAGCCTCAGATATTTCCTTTTTAACAGCCATGGTAGTAATTCCTAATTTCCAATTCCTAATAAAAGAAATTTCTAATTTCAAATATCCAATGAAATTTCCAAATATCGGATATTTTAATTGGACATTAGGCGTTTCATTAGAAATTTGCAATTGGAAATTGGTAATTTATTTTGAATGCCTGTCAGCAACTTTGCTTGCGCCATAGGCATTTGGTTTTGTTACTGCTGCGTAGCCTGAACCAGTCACCATACCGACAACTTCCCTGATAATCTCTTTTGTATCGCCATTTTCGCCGACATCAAGGTGGATTTCAACAGGCAGTTTGGCAAAACCATTTTCAGAAAGTTTGTTTTTTAACATGGCTGCTGTCTCAAGACTAAGCGAGGTTTCATAAAAAATCCTCTGACGCAGGTTTTCAAGTTTCCTATGCCGGATTTTTTTATAGAAATATCGGCCGCCATGTCCAATCCTGTGAACAATTATGGCGCTTATAAAGAGGGTCTCAGCTGCGAGAAAAGAATCGGTTCCAATTATGATGCTGTATCTACAACTTGTATCTTCCTCTATATATCCAACAAGCTTATTAAATGCCTCATCAAAGGAAAGACTACCGGAAGTAGGACTGAAGAACTCCTTTTTTTGTGGTTTAACACATTGCGCAGGCTCCATATGGCAAGATTCTATAATAATTTAAAACAAAAAGGAAGAAAAAATAATAATACCATTTATAATTAATTGACTTTCACTTAGCCCAACAGATATAATTTAAATATAAGGAGATTTTTAATGATGAATAAAAAGGCTGTTGCGCTTCTTTCAGGCGGATTAGACTCAACCCTTGCTGTTAAGTTAATGCTGGAGCAGGGAATTGAGATAGTTGCGCTTAATTTTACATCTACGTTCTGCACATGCAGCTGCAGAGGAAGTGTGTGCAGTAATGAAGCGGCAAGGGTTGCAAATGAATTTGGCGTTCCAATAAAGGTATTGCAGAAGGGGCTGGACTATATAGAGATTGTTCGTAATCCAAAGTATGGCTATGGTCAGGGGATGAACCCATGTGTGGACTGCCGCATCTATATGCACACCTTTGCAAAAAAATACATGGAGGAGAGCGGCTCATCGTTCATTATAACGGGCGAAGTTCTTGGTCAGAGGCCTATGAGCCAGCGAAGGGATGCATTCAGGACTATAGAAAAAGAAAGCGGGCTTGAGGGTCTTATTGTAAGGCCTCTTTGCGCAAAACATCTTGAACCTACTATTCCTGAAAAGCTGGGGATAATAGACAGAGAAAAACTTTTGGCCATGGATGGCCGTTCCAGAAAACCCCAGATAGCATTGGCTGAAGAATTGGATATAGAGAATTATCCTTGCCCATCTGGGGGTTGCCTCTTAACAGACAAGATATTTTCAAAACGGGTTAAAGATTTGCTGGATAATAAAAAGGATGTCACTATGAAAGACTTGCAACTTTTGAAGGTGGGAAGGCATTTCAGGCTGAATAGAGAAATAAAGATTGTAATCGGCAGGGACGAAGCTGATAATAAGAGGTTGAGAAATCTCGTTCAAACTGATGATGCCTTGATAGAGCCATTGGGGTTCGTAGGCCCGACCGGGCTTATCTGCGGATTATCAAGGAACGGGACTCACCTGCTTGCAGGCAGCATCGTATTGCGGTATGCTGGCGGAAAGGCTCAAGGGAAAAAAAGATTATCACTTTTTAAAGATGGAGAAACAACGGCATTTGAGGTTGACTCACCTGCAGAAGATGAACTATTAAAGGGGATGATAATATGAGAACACAGGGGGCAGGGATCAGGGGGCAGGGGACTGAAGAACAATTTCAAAACTTACCGTCAACCACGCAGGAAAAATTTACGCATTTGAAGGCCATCCTTCAGGACATCGGCTCTGTGCTTGTGGCATTTTCAGGTGGGGTGGATTCTACATTTCTTTTAAAAGTCGCATTTGATGTATTGGGGTATAAGGCTGTGGCGCTTACAGCCACCTCGCCTACCTATCCTGACAGGGAATTTCAGGATGCAAAGAGGCTTGCGCAAGAAATTGGCGTAGAACACATTATAGTCGAATCCAATGAACTCCTTATCCCAAATTTTGCAGAAAATACGGACAAACGATGCTTTTATTGCAAAAGCGAACTCTTCGATATATGCAAGGAAAAGGCGAAAGAACTTGGGCTCAATTTTGTAGCAGATGGAAGCAATGTTGATGATATGAGCGATTATCGTCCAGGAAGAGACGCAGCAAAAGAACTCCGTGTAAGAAGCCCGCTTGTGGAAGCAGGGCTATCAAAACTTGAAATTCGCCAGATAAGCAAAGCAATAGGCCTTGAGACATGGAAAAAACCTTCCTTTGCCTGCTTATCATCCAGATTTCCATATGGAACTAAGATAACAGAGGAAAGACTGGATAAGGTTGAAAAATGCGAAGAGATTCTCCGCAGCTTAGGTTTTTCCCAGTTCAGGGTGAGATTTCACAATGAGATAGCAAGGATTGAAGTACTGCCTTCTGAGATAAACAAATTTTTAGATAAAGAGTTAAGAAATGCTATCGTAAATAGTTTTAAACAACATGGATTTACTTATATAACCCTTGATTTGCAGGGATACAGGACAGGGAGTATGAATGAAGGGATGAAAAATAAAATAATTGCCTAAAAATCGTCTTGAAATCTATCCATAAGTTTAAGAAGGTGTCATGCAAAAAACCATACATATCTTACTTATTCTCTTCATTATTATTACACCAACAAACTGCGCATCCAAGCCAATCAAGCAAATAAAAGACACAAAAATAAAACCGCTTAAACCCATTGACCAAAAAATGAGGATTGGCATTGTCTCCTTTGGAAACAAAACAAAGAACGGAGAAAAACTTGGAAGCGCAGCTGCTGATATCCTGATTAAAGAACTTTCTAAGACAAATCGTTATATTATTGTAGAAAGAGAAAACCTGGAAAAGCTAATAAAAGAAAAAAGATTAAGGGTAGACGGCATTAATGATTTAGATTCAGTAACATATCTTGGGAAGGCGCTTGATATAAATGCTATTATAATTGGTTCAATTACACAGTTTGGGATAAGAACTCAAGAGTCGGACTATCCTGAAACCAATAATCAAACACAGATAGCTGAGGCCGCAGTTGAAATATACCTGATAGATACTGATGCAGACAAAGTGATGTATGTGGATTCAGGGAAAGGCATAGCTAAGGCTTCATTTAAAGATATCCTCGACCTCGGAGCAAATGCTGGTTATGACAAAACAGTAGAAGGAGGCGCATTGCAAAATGCCCTCTTGAGATTTATTGACAAAATTGTCTTTAATATGGATAAAAAGATAAAGGCATGCAGGGTTGTTGATATAAGACAAGATAGCGGCGAAATATTTATAAATGTAGGAAGGGCATCAGGCATTATAAGTGGATTGACAGTCATTATATTTAACCCCCGTGCTGAAATTAGAGACTCTGTAACTGGCAAGGTCATTGGCTATGATGAAATACCTGTCGCAAAAATAAAGGTTGAAAGACTTTTTGGAGAGGATGGTTCTGTAGGAAAGGTCTTAAATGGTGAACTGCCCTCAATCAATGATATATGCGGTTTGGCTGACTGATAGGCTTACCTCCACACCAAAGATTTTGGCGTAAGGGTTTATTTTTTCAATCCCTCAATCAACCTCGGCACAACCTCAAATACATCACCAACGATTCCATAGTCAGCCACTTTGAATATCGGCGCATCGGGGTCTTTATTGATGGCAACAATGCATTTGGAAGTTGACATGCCTGCAAGATGCTGGGGTGCGCCTGAGATACCGCAGGCTATATAGAGTTTTGGCGACACAACCTTCCCTGTTTGACCTACCTGAGCAGAGTGTGGCAGCCATCCTGCGTCAACGGCAGCACCAGAAGCACCCACAACACCTCCGAGAATGTTCGCAAGCTCTTCCAGCATCTTAAAATTTTCAGGCCCTTTCATTCCCCTGCCGCCAGAAACTACAATATCTGCGTCTGTAAGGCCAAGACCCTTTTGAGTCTTTTCTATGCCCTCTATAATTGTCCGTATGTTAGAAGGAGATAAAGTTGGTTCAATCTTTTCTATATTCGCTTTTTTTGAAGTATCAACTATTTTTTCGAAAGCACGTGGCCTAAGTGTTACTACCCATGGCGTTTCACCTTTACATATCACGGTTGATAAAAGACGACCACCGTATATAGGTCTGGTGAAGAGAATTCCCCCTTCACCCCCCTTTAGCAAAGGGGGGCTGGGGGGATTAATCTCTATCCCACTTACATCCGGGACATAGGCTGTTTTAAGTCTTGAGGCAAGCTTTGGTGCAAAATCCCTGCTCAGACATGTTGATGTCATAAGTATAATTGATGGCTTATGCTGCTTGATAAATGGCTCAAGAGAGTTGATATATGCGTCTGATGTATATAGGGATAGATGAAGGTTTTCTAACACGTAGACATTGTCTACTCCAGTATCTGAAAGACGGTGGATGAGTGCATCAATCTTATTGCCAAGGATAACAAGGGATAACTTTACATTTAATCTGTTTGAAAAGAATCTGCCAGCGCCTATTGCCTCTAATGTGCCAGAAGATATCGTATTTGCCGTATGTTCAGCAATCACCCATATGTCACAACTCATTATATAAGCTTTGCCTCGCTCCTCATAAGATTTAGTAGTTCCTTTGTTGTAGTCATTGCATCACCTTGCAAAATTTTTCCTTGTTTCCTTGCTGGGGGATAAGACAGTTTTTTTAACTCGATGCTCGATGCCTTTCTTCCAACATCCTGAAACGAAATGCCCAAACCGTTAGCGCCTAATATTTTTATCTCCTTTTTCTTTGCCTTCATAATCCCAGGAAGTGATGCATATCTCGGCTTATTCAGACCCTGCTGTGCAGTAAATAATGCAGGCAGGGGTACCTTTACTATTTCAAGCCCTTCATCAATCTCTCGGTGTGCTATAGCATGTTTTCTATCTTCTGCTACTTCAAGTTTGAGAATCGAAGAAATAGAGGTGATATTCAGCATCTCTGCCAGCGCAGCCCCAACCTGACCCCAGCCATCATCCACAGCCTGTTTGCCGCAAATGATAATGTCAAACCCTGAAAGCTGTAAAACCTTGCTCAAGATAAAAGCAATCGAGTATGCATCAGAACCATCAAATGCAGCATCCTTTAAATGTATTGCCTCATCAGCTCCCATTGCGAGAGCGCCTCTGAGAATATCTGTAACCCTATCAGGCCCAATAGATATAAGTGTCACGCTACCACCAAGTTTTTCCTTTATACGCAATGCCTCCTCAACTGCATATTCATCATAAGGATTTATAACCCAGGGAACATCCTGATACACAATATCAGTAGCCTCTGCATTTATCTTTAAGGCAATTGATGTATCAGGCACCTGTTTTATAAGGGCTATTACCTTCACTTGAAAATACCCCCTCACCTTTTTCCTCTCCCCCTAAAAGGGGGAGAGGGTAGGGTGATGGGGCCTCCATTTTCATCCTTCTTTGTAACCGAAGGTTATGTGAGTTTAATAAGGATTTACGAGGCCGACTTGCCTGTTATTATCATCCTCCAGGCGCTTACCATCTCCTCATCCACGTCAATCAGTATGACCTTTCTTAGCTTCTGAGCCTTAAAATCTTGTATTGCCTCAAGCATTGCGTGTGCTGAAGCGTCCTTCTTTACACCACCTATACCAGTACCCATCCCTGGTAGCGCTACGACCGAAAAACCATTTTCATCTGCCACCTTTAATGCTGCCTTTGTCGCCTTGCCAATGCTTACAAGCGGGATACGAATGCCGGGTAT
>Ga0156190_1080_pt1 | contig 19752 bp, 21 predicted proteins | sample RifCSPlowO2_12_FD_107843 | JGI IMG/M metagenome (GOLD analysis project Ga0156190, IMG submission 107843) | Deltaproteobacteria bacterium RIFCSPLOWO2_12_FULL_42_16 | reverse complement strand
ACCTCTCCATGTGGTTGCAGCATTTGACTCTTTAACAGGATGGTGTTTTATCATTACAGCATATAAACCTGATTTAGAACATTTTGAGCCAGATTACAAGACAAGGAGGCAAAAGTGAAAACAACGACATTGCCTGATAGATGCCCGTTGTGCGGCGGTTCCAAGAAAAATGGGAAAACCACGGTTACTGTAGATTTGGGATTCGGAGTAGTGGTGGTAAGAGATGTGCCTGCAACCGTATGTTCACAGTGTGGCGCAGATTGGATTGAAGACGCTATTGCGGGAAAGGTAGAAGAGATTGTGGATGAGGCCCGTAAGAAACATCATTTAGTAGAAGTGACAACGCTATTAGCAAATTGATTGTTCTTAATGCAGTATAAAAATATGGGAAGTGTTGTACTAGCTCACTAATTCGGTAACTTTCTGGAGTTTATCAAAAGGTGTTTCATAGTTCAAGCCCCCATGTTTCCTAAGGTGATTAAATTCAAACAAAAAGTTTCCAAGGTTCATAATCAGATCCTCCTCTGATTCGAATGAATTAGGGTAGAAAAACTCATTCTTGATTATTTTCCAAAAGGCTTCCACCTTGCCGTTTGTTTGAGGTCTGTATGGTTTAGTGTATATGTGTCTTATATCTAATTCACTGCACATGGTCTCAAAGGGATGCTCTCTATCAAGGGTTCCCTTGAATTCAGGGCCGTTGTCTGACATCAGAGCTTCAAATTCAAAGTTATATATCTGTTTAAACCATGATAATGAACGAGCCATAAAGTATGTTAAGGTTGATGCCCTTCTGTCTTTAATTATTTCAGCATAGGTTAGCCTTGTGCAATCATCACAACATGCAGCAACATACCTTTCCTTGACCTTAAAAGAGCATCTTATATCTTTGGGAATCTTGGTTATATCGATGTGAGCAAGCTCACCGGGTGTTTGCTTTTCATAGCGCTTGATAATTTTCTTTTGTGCCTGGTTTAATGGATACCTTGCCTTTATCCTGTCCATCGTAGCTGGAGAAGGCGTTTTATCCAGATAGTAAGGTTTAAACAAAAGCACCAGTTCATATCTGTTAGAACCAAATCTTCTGTAAGCATTGATTATATTGCGCTCTATCTCTTTAGGCGTGCGTCTTGACCCGGGTTTAGCACCTCTCTTACATGGAAGCAGTGATTCAGATTTCCTGCCTCCTTGTATCCATTTGACATAGTACCGCCTCAGTTCTTTTGCGCTGATGTGATGAGCTTTGCAGAGGTCTTTTACGTACCTGAAAGGACGGGGCGTTATCTTGGAACTTGTTCGCTCATATTCCTTTAAAATCGGCAGCCATCTTTTAAGAATAATCTGATACTCGTAATGCATATAGGCCTCCTTTGGTTTCTTGTTATCTTACCAAAAGAGTTACCTAATTAGTGAGCAAGAACAACAGTTCTATTTTCCCCATTCCCCATCTTTCTTTGGCCTCCCTTTTGTTTTTATAGTTGCCTCAATTTCATATTCTTCCTTTATCTTCTCCGCAAAAACTTTACTGCCGTATTTTTATAGTATGTTGAGGATTTTCCGAGGAGTCCAACCCCGCCCCTGAGTGTTTCTATCAGGGGGCAGTATAAAGCCATTTATTGCATTCGTAATTAGGCGATATTGAAAAACGTCTTTTATAGTTCACGCTCAAAAATTGCCCAGATGCAAGGCGCTGTAGTTTGCCGATTCATCGGCGCTTTTAAAGACGCCCATAAATGGGCAAGCTACAGATACGTGCAGCGCAGCGACGAAGGCAACGCAACAGGCTTCGTCGTGAGCTCAGCCGAACGATGGGTGGTTTTCAGCGTGAACTAATTAATTCAGCATCGCCAGACTCACCGCCATCACTATCATCCCTGTTATTACGCCAATAATGGACAAGTGCTCCCTGCCGTAGGAATGGGATATTGGCAGGAGCTCATCAAAGGCAATAAACACCATCAGGCCGCCTACTCCGCTTAACATTATACCGAGGACAACATCATTTAAAAATGGCAGAAGTAAAATCCCGGCAACGAAGGCGCCTATTGGCTCGCTTATTCCTGAAAGAAAAGACCATAAAAACGCCTTTTTGGTGCTTCCTGTTGCAACATATACAGGCACAGCTACTGCAATCCCTTCCGGAATATTGTGAATTGCTATAGCAATGGCAATGGCAATGCCCACATCTATATTTTTGAGTGTGCCGGCAAATGTCGCCATGCCTTCGGGGAAGTTGTGTATGCCGATGCCAACAGCGACAAACAGCGATGCCTTTTGAAGTTTATTATTTGTCGCAACCCCTGAATGGTTATGTTTTTCTGAATGGTCATGCTCTTCCATTATATAATTATGCGGAAGCAGGACATCTATGACATACATGAGACCCATACCTGCAAAAAACGCCAAATGCCCGTAAGTGAATCCAATACTTTTTATCCCTTGCTGGAGAAGCTCTACAAAAGAGACCAAAACCATGACGCCTGCTGAAAAGCCCATTGTAAAGGCCATGTATTTTGGACCGGGTTCCTTATAAAATATGCCTATTATGCTGCCTATAGTTGTAGCAAGGCCTGCAAGTGTGGTAAGAAGAAGCGCTGTAAGGAATGTAGAAGGCATTGGGCTAACTTTAGCAGAAGAGGTAAAGGCAGTCAAACGAGATATAAGCCACAAAAATAGTAACTATGAAAGAATAAGCCTCAAGAAATTCCCCTCTCCCTTGACGGGAGAGGGTAGGGTGAGGGTGAATCCCAACCCACATAGGAAGGGGATTAAATCTCCATTGTTTGGCAAATAATTTACCCTCCACGGAGGAGCGTATGTTTTATAAAAATTCTGATAAAGAAACAAGAGGGATTGTTGTTCTCACGCCTTCGGAATCCAAGAGGCTTATTGCAAAGGCTGTCAAAGAGATGCCTGAGGTGAAGAGGGTGCTGAAAAAAGGGAGGCTCGTAATCATCGGCGGCACAACAAATGCCTATGTTGCAGAGGAGATAACAGGAAAAAAGGTGGATAAGTTCTGGTTTGCAGCCGGCAGAATCGCATACGGCGAACTTGGCGCAAATGACTCTGACAGGAGAATAAATCCTTTTGTATTGAAGAATGGCAAGGTGACAGCTATGACGCCAAACGAGGCGCTTCAGGAATTCACAGCAGATGATGTGTATATAAAAGGCGCGAATGCAGTGGATGCAAATGGCTTTGCAGGCGTCCTTATGTCTAATGAAAAGGGTGGGACAATCGGCGCTGCAATGGGCATAATCAATGCGAGGGGGAGCCATTTGATAGTTCCTGTTGGCCTTGAAAAACTTGTGCCTTCTGTTATTGAGGCATCTGCAAAGTGCGGACAGGGGAGATTCAAATACGCCATGGGACATAAGGTGGGCATGATGCCGCTTGTGAATGCAAAGGTTATAACAGAGATACAGGCAGTGGATATCCTCTTCGGCAGATCAGGTGTCATGGCAACCCATGTGGCATCCGGCGGTGTTGCTGGTTCAGAAGGGGCGGTCGTGTTAGTTTTGGAAGGGCAGGACAAAGGCGTAAAAAAGGCATTTGATTTTATCTGCAGGATAAAATCTGCTGAAAAGAACCGATAATTTACTTTCCTATCGTTAAACTCGTTTCTAACTTTATAGCATTCGTCAGACAATAAACCGCAGGGCATCTTTCGTATGCCAAGGCCTCTATCCTTTTAAGCTCCTTTTCAGGCGCATCGCTTTCTACAAACAAGCTTATCTTTATCCCTTCTGTAATTGGATTGTTAGATAAACCAAAGGCCTTTGAAAAATCCATCTTACCCTCTGCTGTCACCTTAACCTTTTTAAGTTTTATACCTTCCATAGATGCCATGGTTACAAAGGTAGCTGTATAACATGATGCCAGGCCATACAAGCAGTAATGCATTGGCCCTGGCTGTGTGCCTCCCCCTCCGAGGAAAGATGGCTGGTCAGATTTTAAAACAACTTTTCCTTTTTCAAAGTTTATCTCTGATAGAAACTGCGGTCCTTCACCAAGATTCCATTCACCCTCAATTTTGTTTACCCTCTTTGCCTTTTCTAAATCGCCTTTGACCTCACTTATTACACCTTTGAGTTTGTCAACATCTATGTTGTTTTGCTTCATAAGCCCTCCTGTTAATTTTGCCTTAAGGCATAGCTTAACAAACAAACCTTGTCAATAGAAAATTACTATTACTATTAACAAAAAAGGGGCTAACCATAAATGGCTAACCCCTTGATATTCATGGTGCCCAAGGAGGGAATTGAACCCCCGACACGAGGATTTTCAGTCCTCTGCTCTACCGACTGAGCTACCTGGGCATTATACTGCTATTAGTAAACCCCCGCACCTTACGCTAAACCCTCACACTAAAAATTTTGGTGTGAGGGTAAATGGCAGGGTTTTTCAAAGAATCTTATCTTAACCAGCATTCATCTCTGATCAGAAGACCAGAACGTTCTGCGTGTGTGGGTAAATTAGTTGTTGGCGTTTAGTGGATAGCAAAATATCGGCTATTGATATTCATCGGGCTATTAGAAAGGACTTTCTATCTAACAACCAACAATTAATCCTCGTGTTATAAAGTAATTTATAACAGCTGTTCTTGTCAAGGTTTTTCTATTATTTTTCTATTATTTCTATTATTATTTTGCCGTTGATTTTTGATGAAGTTTTGTTACTGTATCCATACTATGAAACATCCACAACCTAACTATTACAAGGGAGCATGAAACATATCCCCGAATGCTTCTATTGGGGAGTAATCCCTCCGCTCCCTTTAGAAAAGGAGGGAGGGGAGATTTGAGGTATTTACAGGTGGAAAATAAATTTAAAAAAATTGCCATCACTGCTGCGAAAAACGCTGGTCTTATTCTAAAGAAAAATTTAGGCAAGCCACGTTCTATCGAATATAAGGGCGTGATAGATATTGTCACTGAAATGGATAGAAAGGCAGAGGATCTCATAATAAAAACAATAAAAAAAGAATTTCCAGAGCATGGGATATTAACAGAGGAAAGCAATGAACGGAAATCCAGTTCAGAATATCGCTGGATTATAGACCCGCTCGATGGAACTACAAATTATTCTCATGGCTACCCTGTTTTTTGCGTCTCTATTGCATTAGAAAAAGAAGGCGAAATAATATTGGGTGTTGTCTATGACCCGGTGCTGGGTGAATTATTTACCGCAGAAAAGGACAAGGGTGCATTTGTAAATAATAAAAAAATAAAGGTGTCCAAGATTAGGGAGCTTACAAAAAGTCTTCTTGCAACAGGTTTTCCCTACGATGTGAGAACGTCTCGTCAAAATAATCTTGACCATTTTTCAAATTTTGCTGTAAAGGCTCAGGCAATAAGAAGGGCTGGTTCAGCAGCCCTCGACATGTGTTATGTGGCTTACGGAAGATTTGATGGTTTTTGGGAAATAAAGCTAAAGCCGTGGGATACTGCTGCAGCAATGCTTATAATCAGAGAAGCTGGCGGCATGGTGACAGATTTTAACGGTGGGCCGTTTTCAATGTATTCAGGTGAAACCCTGGCAAGCAATGGCTTAATCCACAATGAGATGCTAAATGTGCTGCACCACAAAACGAAATAATACAATTACACTGATTATATAAAAGATAATTGCACAGGTTAGAACAAAAAAATTGTTTAATACGTGCAGTCGTTTTTCAAAAATCTGTGTAATCTGCGCAAATAAACAGCTTACCAACAGCTTATCCACAAATTTTTCCACATTTTTATCTTGACAGATTTTTCGATTCTGGTAATATCAATTCAGTTTAAGAATAAATTTAAACTTGATGATGCTTAAAAAACAGTTAGTTATATGTATAAAAATTAAGGGGGGATGGATGGTTATGAAGACCCCAGAAATATTAAAAAAAATAGATATACCTCGCCAGAAATTATATTATCTGGAGCAGAAGGGATATATAAAACCACAAAAAACTGTGATTGGGGAAAAGAGTTTTCGCGAATATAGCAATGAAGATGTAAAAAAGGTTGAGTGCATATGGCAATATCTCAAAAAGGGTTTTAAATACAGGGTTGCGCACGAGAAGGCCTTAGAGGAATTGAGTGGGGTGCAGATTGCCTTCGTTAAAAATCTCCCGCTTAAGGCTGAATCGAAAAAAGAAAATGCATGATTACACTGATTAAAAATGTGATTATACTGAATTAAGTAAATAGCATTTAATCTGTAATTGATTTTAAAAATCTGTGTAACCCCGCTTAGCGGGGTGTAATCAGTTATAAAAAAGGAGGAAACATAATGGAGCTCTCAATAAGCTCTGAACCCCCTAGTCATAACTTAGCAGAAAATCTTGCAGTAGAGCATGAAGAATTAAAACAGCTGCACGAGTGGAAAGATTGGAAGTGGCAGCTCAAAAATAGAATTACAACTTTAGAGCAATTAAAAAAACTTATTTCATTAACCCCTTCTGAAGAAGAAGGCATTAAGAGATCGAAAGGGCGTTTGGCAATGGCCATCACGCCCTATTTTTTTTCTTTAATAGATAAAACGAATCCAAACTGTCCTATCCGCAAGCAGGCAATTCCACGAATTGAAGAATTCAGCATATCAACGCATGATATGGTAGACCCCTGTGGTGAAGATAATCATTCACCAGTGCCAGGCCTTGTGCATCGTTATCCTGACAGGGTGCTTCTGCTTGTAACGGATGCATGTGCAATGTATTGCCGCTATTGTACCAGGCGGCGCATGGTTGGTGAAGAATTGCCTCCTATGTCTACTGAACAGTTCGAGGCAGCTTATAAATATATTAAATCCAAAAGGTCAATCCGCGATGTTTTGATTTCAGGCGGTGACCCTTTGATGCTCAAAACAGAGCATCTTGAATATTATCTCAAGAGACTGCGCTCGATATCGCACATTGATATTATAAGACTCGGCACACGAGTTCCAGCAACTCTGCCCATGAGGATAGACAAAGAATTATGTGAAATGTTAAAGAAGTATCACCCAATTTATCTGAGCATTCATTTCTCTCATCCAAGAGAGATAACAGAATATGTGAAAGATGCCTGCTCAATGCTGTCTGATGCAGGTATACCCCTGGGAAGCCAGACTGTGCTTTTAAAAGGCATCAATGATAAGCCATCTGTTATGAAAAAACTTATGCACGAGCTTCTTCGAATCAGGGTTCGACCATATTATATATACCAGTGTGACCCTGTTACAGGCACAGGTCATTTCAGGACGCCTGTCGCAGTTGGCATAAACATCATAGAAAAACTTAGAGGCCACACATCAGGCTATGCAGTTCCCACCTTTGTTATAGACGCCCCTGGCGGCGGCGGCAAAATCCCTGTCGGCCCCACATACCTTATTTCACAAGCCAAAGATAAGGTTGTCTTAAGAAATTATCAGGGAGAGATATTTGAGTATTTTGAGGATTGTGGCGGTTAATTATGGGTGCAATGGATAAAATCACCCGTGGCTATGCAATTTCAAAAACAATTTATAGTAACAATCATTCTCTTCTCAATTCCTATTCAAAATAATAACCCTCTTACCAATAAAATTTTTGCTGTTGAACACAACAAAGGACTTCAAACCGTTTTAAATATCTATCCTGACTAATAGATTCAATCAGGGGTTCGATATTAGAATTTCGGATTTGCAGTTAAGCGGGGGGTTATATGCGCGCAGTCATTCAGCGAGTAAAAGAGTCAAAGGTAATTGTTGAAAACCAAGTTATAAGTACGATTGGCAAAGGTGTCCTTGTCCTTCTTGGTGTAGGGAAAGGCGATACTGAAACTGATGCTGAATATCTTGCATCTAAAGTAACTGAGATGAGGGTGTTTGAGGATGAACAGGGTAAGATGAATCTATCGGTAACAGATGTTGGTGGGAGTGTTCTGGTTGTTTCTCAATTTACGCTTTTAGGGGATTTAAGAAAAGGGAGGAGGCCATCTTTTGATAAGGCTGCATCACCTGACGAAGCAAAAAGGCTTTATGAGTTCTTTGTCTCGAGATTGAAGGCTCTTGGCATCCCTACTGCTACAGGAGAGTTTCAGGCCTCAATGGAAGTTTATCTTGTGAATGAGGGACCGGTGACTGTGTTGTTGGATAGCAGGAAGTTGTTCTAAGGAATTTGGAATGAGCTTCGGGATATTATCAAACACAGATTTATGAGATATACAGGAAATTCCCTTCTTTTTGGGAAACTTATTATAGACACCTTATAGGAGCATACGATGAGATTGAGGAGCAGATATCTAATCTTTGCACTATTATCACTTGTCGCGATTGCCATAACAGCAGAGGCAGGGGATATTTCTAATGGAGCGAGTGCAATTTCTGCAAATAGAGATAGCAGTGATGACATTAAGGGAAAAACCTCAGAGCTAAATCCATATAAACCGACATATATCATATTACAGGCCGGGACACCTGACCCGAGAAGTAAAAATATAATTTTTACAAAGTTTCAAATTAACATAAAACTGCCTGTAGCAGAACCGCTTTTCTTTGCCTATACATTAAAGACCCTCTGGGATATTACCGAAGACTCAGCGCCGTTTAAAGACTATTCTCATAATCCTGAGTTCTTCTTAGATATTGATAATTCTAACGTGTTAAAAATAGGGCAAATAGGTGTCGAGCATGAGTCAAACGGCAAGTCAGGCGAAGATTCAAGAAGTTGGAACAGGGTCTATTGGGAACCGAGGTTTGTTTATAATAGGCCTGCGGGTAAGATATTGGGATTTGATACCGTTGCCGTTCATCTCAAGGGATGGTATAAAATTGAAGGGGACCAAAGTGGTAATCCGGATATTCTCGATTACTACGGGAATGGCGAATTAGCCATCAAGCTATATAGTGAAAGAGACTATTTGGCGGTTAAAGCCCGTAAAGGACTGAAGAAAGCCTACGGAAATATTCAAGTCGAGTTTATACACAGGATATCAGAAAGCCTCGGCATCTATGCTCAATTCTGGGACGGATATGGAGAGAGCTTGCTTGATTATAACAAAGGCACTACACGATATGGAATTGGTTTTGCTTTGACAAAATAAACCCCTACACCCTGCCCTAAACAGGCTGTCCTACAATTGTCATTCTGAGGCGTTAGCCGAAGAATCTCGCTTTATAGCTCACATTGATCAGAGCGTTCTGGGTGGGGGGGCAAATGCGACCGAAAATAATTTTTAGCATAATAATTGGATTTACCATGAGTCTCTCTCAGGAGGGCTCAGGTTTTCGAAGAGATTCGGAGACTGTTCCGATCCGCTGAAAGCAGAGCAGGCAACTTGCCAATTTGCCCAAAAATCGATGTCTATTTTTGGGAAGTTATAAAAAATGCGGCTACTTACTTCTTCCTATCCTTCAGCCTCTCCCTAATCTCCTTATCAAAGCCTCTGTCAGTTGGTTTATAATATATTTTTCCCTTCAACTCATCTGGCAGATAATCCTGTTCGACTTGCGCACCTTCATAGTTATGCGGATATTTATATCCTTTTCCGTATCCGAGCTCTTTCATAAGCCCTGTAGGTGCATTTCTTATGTGAAGGGGAACAGGGAGAGCGCCTTTTTTCTTTACATCCGCTAATGCCTCAAGATAGGCAAGATACGAGGCATTGCTCTTTGGCGCTGTGGCAAGGTATGTTACACCCTGTGCAAGGGGAATCCACCCTTCTGGCATACCAACAAAATCAACAGCATCCTTTGCTGCAATTGCAACGCGTATGGCATTCGGGTCTGCATTGCCAACATCCTCTGATGCAAATATCACCATCCTCCTTGCGATAAAGAGAGGGTCTTCACCTGCCTCAATCATTCGTGCAAACCAGTAAAGGGCTGCATCAGGGTCGCTTCCGCGCATGGATTTTATGAATGCAGATATTACATTGTAATGCTCCTCACCAGCTTTATCATATAAAATAGCTACCTTCTGAACTGCCTCCTGCATTGCTTCTAAGGTGACCTTGCGGACTCCATCCTGGGCTGGTTGCGTTATCATACACGACGCCTCTAACCCATTGAGCGCTGCCCTTGCATCACCCTGAGAATACTCTGCAAGAAAATGCAGGGCGTTTTCATCAAGCAATACGTTGAGATTTCCAAGCCCTCTTTCCTTATCTTCCAATGCCATTTTTATTATAATTTTTAAGTCTTCTTCTGTAAGTTGTTCGAGAACTAAGACCTTGCATCTTGAGAGAAGCGGTGAATTGACTTCAAAGGAAGGGTTTTCTGTTGTCGCGCCAATGAGCGTTATCGTACCGTCTTCAACATAATGCAAAAACGCGTCCTGCTGCGCCTTATTAAACCTGTGTATCTCGTCTACAAAAAGTATTGTCCTTCGTTTTCTTAATCTCAGTTCATCTTGTGCTTCTTTTACTACCTCTCTTATCTCTTTTACGCCGGATAGCACAGCAGAGAAAGATACAAAATTTACACCTATTTCATTTGCAATAATATTTGCAAGGGTAGTCTTCCCTGTGCCTGGCTGGCCCCAGATGATTATTGAGATGAGATCCTTTTTTTCTATAAGCCTTTTTATAAACTTGCCTGGGCCTAAAAGATGGCTCTGTCCAACCACCTCTTCAATAGTCCTTGGACGCATCCTGTCTGCTAAAGGGCTGATTTTTTCTATCTGCGTTTTAATCTTTTTTTCAAAAAGCTCCATCATTAGCCTCTTTTTAATGATACTATAATCAAATGATAGAACAAATAACTATTTTTGACTTTCATTTCGTTATCTGATAGATTCTTTAATTAGGGGTATCATATGCGGGAAGGTATAAAAGGAAGACTTAAGGACATGGCTCTGGTAGACATTATTCAGGTTCTTCATCTTAGCCGCAGGACCGCTGCGATTAACATGGGTTCAAATGAAGGTGCTGGAAAGGTATATGTAGAACAGGGCAATGTTATTCATGCAAGGTTTAGAGAGCTTTCTGGCGAGTCTGCATTATATCAGCTGCTTTCATGGAAGGATGGCGAATTTGAGGTTGAGATGGATATCAAAGCTGAAGAAAGGACGATAGCTAAAAATGTGGAAGGTCTGCTCCTCGAAGGGATGAAAAAGATTGACGAAAGCAAGAAAAGTGCGTTAGATAAGGAAAGATTATTCAACATTGACGAGAGAGAATCCATTCATCTTATTAAAAAGCTAACTGAACTTGGCATTCTTTGCATAAAAGAAGGATAAATCTTGGATAGATTAAAGCATATAGCAATAATTGGAGCAAACCGCGAAGGATTGAACCTTCTGCCAATCCTTCTACAGGATAGGACTCTAAAGATATCAATGATTGCCGATAGCAATAAAAATGCCCTCCTTTTTAAACTTGATGAACTTGGTTATAAACTTGCTGACCAGCTATTTATCCGCACTACCTCAAATCTGGACGACATAAAAAGTATTGAAAACCTCGATATCATCATTAACGCCTCTGATGATACCTGCGCTCAGGATTTTCTTCAGCAGCCTGAATTTAGAAATATCGAAAAATTAAGCCCACTCAGTGCAAAACTTGTATGGGGTTTGAAGGTAGAAAAACTCAATCTCAAAGACCAGGGAGCTGATAGTCGCGCTATGCTCCTAACGTCTCTGCGTGAGGTTGTAGATGCCATACGGCTGACAAGCGACAGAAAGGAGCTTCTCTCTTTAATCTTAAGGCTTGCCATCGAATCCACAAATGCAGAAAAAGGCTCTCTGATGCTCCTGAGTAAAGACGGCAAATACCTAACCGTAGAGATAGCAGAGGGTATGGAGGAGGAGATTGTAAGAAAGATTAAAGTGCCGCTTGGGGAAGGTATCGCAGGAAGGGTTGCACATGATGGGAATCCTTTACTTGTGTCAGGAAAGGCATCTGAGGAAGAATTCCGGCTGATGAAAGAAAGAAGCGATGTAAAAAGCGCCCTGTGCGTTCCTCTCATTATAAATAAGGCTGTAATAGGTGTTATAAATGTAAACAGCACTGAATCAACTCACACATTCACGCAGGATGACCTTTCCTTCTTAATAAGACTTGCCTCACTTGCCAGCGAAGTCATACTCCGCTCAAAAGAATATGAGGAAATGAGATGGAACACTGTCAAGTTCACTGTTTGGAAGGAGATAGATAGAACACTTGGGTTAAATAAACCTCTGGAAAAGCGGCTGGCTGAAGTGTGTGGCAAATTATCTCAGTTTATTGAAGGCCTCGGATGTTCAATCTTTATATTTAACGATGACACTCAGATGCTGCATTTAAAAGCGTCTACAATGACAGATACCAAAACACTTGGCTCTTTTGCGGTGCGAACAGGCGAGGGGATCGATGGATGGGTGGCAAATACCGGCAAAGGGGTTATACTTACCGACAAAGATCATGTAATAGATGAGCCAAGAAAGGCTTATATTGCGCTACCAATAATTTCAGATGATAGGGTAGTTGGCATTATCAGCGGACAACTGGTTTCTGCAAAGGGGCTTTTGCCGTATCAGGAGTCCTTCCTAAGGGAGATTGTCAATCCACTTGCAGAAGCTATTCAGAATTATCAGAAGCAGGAGAAACAGTTTTTAAAATCAAATAAGATAATTGCAGTGGATGAAACAGGGCTTGAGCTTATCTCTATCAGAGACCCTGAGAAACTGTCAAATATAGTCGCCACTGCTGCCGCAGCCATTATTGGAGCGGATGGCTCAACCCTCAGGCTAAGACATGATGGGACGTCAAAATATCAACTGCGGGCAGCTCGCGGATTGGATGATGAAAAGATACGGGCCTCTTTCTTGCCAGCAGAAAAGGATATATTGCAGGAGGTCGTTAAGACTAAAAAGGCAGTAATAAAAGATTTCCCTAAAGAAACAAGCCCTCTGGTCGTTTCGCTATTATCGCACCCAATTAAGCGCGAAGATAAGGTAATTGGAGTATTAACCCTCTTTAATAAGATTCTATCAGGGGCATTCTATCCAGAGCGGTTTAATAAAACTGATATCGAGATATTAGAAAGGTTTGTGATTTATGTAGAAAGGGCACTACTAAATATTATGTTGAGGGAAGAAGAAAAAATTAAGACACAGGAATTACTCGACAGTATACTGATTGGAAAAGAATTCTTAGAAAAACGCGCGGAGGAAGAGATTAGCAGGGCAAAAAGATTTGGGAAAAAGTTTGTAGTTGTGATTATACATATACCGAGCCTTGCCACATATAAAGAGCAGGATAAAGGGAAAAAGCTGATTATAAAGGTTCTTGACTCCATAAAAAAGAAGGTTCGCAATTTTGATGTTGTTGCAAAGCTAAATGATGAAAGGCTTGCAGGTCTTTTTCTGGAATCTGATGAGGGGGCTATAAGGATAATAAGCAAGTTATGTAACGCCGTTGAGGGAGGCAGTCTTTTTGACAAAAATATCTTAAAAGAAGAGATAGGCATCAGGTATGGTTATGCACTATTTCCTGACGATGGCGATACCTTTGATGCGCTTCTTAAAAAGGCTACCCCAAAGGTTGAGGTACTCGTGGGAGGCCAAGGATAATCCACCACACCTCTATCGCTCCTCCAAATCTTTAGTAAACCGCCACACAAAAAATTTTGGTGCGGGGTTAAATGTAGCAAGCATATGGTTAAAATAAGATTTTTTGCAATGCTTAAGAATAAAGTAGGTCAGGAAGAAGTTAAGCTGGATGTCCCTGAAAATATCTCACTGGAAAAATTTAAACAGATATTAAAAAAAGAATTTCCTGCGATTACTGAGTTTCTTGACAAAAAAAGCATTATGATTTCTGTAAATCAGGAGTTTGCCACTAAAAACACGATGATAAAAGATGGCGACGAGGTGGCATTGCTGCCGCCATTTTCTGGTGGATGATAGTATGGAGCTGGTCAGAATACAGAAACAAGATTTTTCTGTGACAGAAGAAATAGAGCTGGTTAAGGCTGTGTCTAAAAGCATTGGCGGCGTTGTTGTCTTTCTTGGCACCGGCAGGGATATATCAAAGAGTGAAGAAATTGTAAGGCTCGATTTTGAGCATTACCCTGGTATGGCAGAAAAGAAGCTTCAAGAGATTAGAGTGAGGGCCTTAGACAATTTCAATATCATTGAGATGGGTATAGTCCATAGGATTGGTAAAATTGAGATAGGAGAAAACATTGTTTTAATAGTAGCGGCGGCACAGCATAGAAATGATGCATTTATGGCATGTGAATGGGCGATAGCAGAGCTTAAAAGAATTACTCCCATCTGGAAAAAAGAAATAACAAAAAAGGGAGAGGTCTGGGTGGAGGAACACCCGTAACTCGCTCAGCGAGAATTGTAAAATGAAAGTTAAAAATTGCAAAATGCAAATTTAAAAAATATAATTCTCAATTTGCAATTTAAAATTTGCACTTTGCAGTTTGCAATGAGCGATAGCATATTATGATTACCGTTGGCATTCTTACAATGAGTGATAAGGGCTCACGTGGGGAGCGGGAAGATTTAAGCGGGAAAGAAATTGAAAAGGTCATAAAAAAACTTCCTGCTGAAGTCAGGGCCTATGAAATCATCCCAGATGAAGCTAATATAATAAAGTCAAAGATAAAAGAATTCGTTGATAAGAAGAAACTAGACCTGATATTGACCACAGGCGGCACAGGAGTCAGTCCAAGGGATGTTACACCTGAAGCAACGAGAGAGGTAATAGAAAAAGAACTTCCCGGGATGTCTGAGGCGATGCGTGCCGAGAGCCTTAAAAAAACGCCAAATGCTATGATATCAAGGGCAGTCTGCGGTATCCGTAAACGTAGTCTTATCATAAATTTACCTGGTAGCCCAAAGGCAGTAAGGGAAAATTTGGCAGTATTATTGCCAGCCTTAAGTCACGCTATAGAAAAGATAAAGGGGAGCCAGGAGGAGTGCGGGAAGGCGTAAACTTACCATATATATTTTCGGCAAGAGTAGTTGCCAATTCCTCGATATTCAAAAAAATAATATCTTGTAAATGATATGTTGATTGAAAAAGCCTATGGATTGTGATAGGTTTAAGATATAAATTCAAAAGGCAGAAGGATAATTCTATGGGACATAAAATTGTAGAGGCGGTTATAGAAAATGGGCAATTGAAGTATATTGATAAAAAATTGCCGGCTGGGAGGATAAAGGTTCATCTCATTTATGACGCTATTGAGGAATCTCTTCCAACAAGCGAAGTTACAAAAATAATTAAAGAATCCTCTGGCATATACAAGGACATAGATGCTCAAAATGAATCAAAAAAATTGAGAGGAGAGTGGGAGCGCAATGCCCACAACTGAGTATCTTGTTGATACAAATATTCTCATTTACCATACCAAGGGATCGCAGGCAACCGCAGATTTTCTCAACGACCTGATTATCAAACAATCCTTTAATATCTCCATACTGACAAAGATTGAATTTCTGGGCTGGAATAAGCATACCGCTGAGGGCTTTAAAAAGTGCAAATACCTTGTTGGGGTGGCAAATGTTTATTATGTAGATGAAAGCATTGCAGACAAGGCAATAGAATTACGGAGAAAGACAAATATCAAACTTGCAGATGCGGTCATAGCTGCAACCGCACTTATACATAATTTGAAACTGGCAACAACGAATATAGGTGATTTTAATGGTATTGCAACGCTTGGGCTTTTCAATCCTTTAGCATGAAAATCCATTTAAAACCGCTTCTTTGCCTTGTTTATCCGCTCAAATACAGCCTCGGCGGAATCAGCGCTTATCTTTCCGGCATCATAGGCATTGAGTCTTGATTCTGCCTCTTCAGTCCATAGCACATCAATTTTCTCATTGCGCCCTTTATCAAAACTGTGAAAAAGTTCGTCTATTAATTCCGCCCGTTCCACAGGCTTAAGGCGAAGCGCCCGCTCAAGTATTGTTTGCGTTGCACGTGTCATTTTGGAAGTTTCACCTCCTTTCAACATATATTGTAAACATATCAGTTCATTGGTTTAATGTCAATTAGTAGAATTTCCCGCAAAATGCCTGATGAAGAATGGATTGCTTGAGGGGGGACAAATCGTCAGTGGTTTGTTTTTGACGAAGTTGGCAGAAAGTTTCAGATGGGGGATGAATGCCCGAAAATCCAAAACTCCTTATTATTTTTAAGCGATAGCCTTTTCAATAATTTCATCAATCTTATTTCTCTCGGTTTCAATTTTTTGTTTTACTTCTTCTTGTTTATCAAGTTCCGCCTTAATTTCATCAACGATTTTTTGTTGGTGTTTTAATGGAGGAATTGGCAAGTAGAAATTATTCAATTCGTCAGAAGATACTTTGACCATTGTTTGATTTTTGCCCTTAGCTGCATATTTGAAATAAAGGCGGCCGATTATTGAATTAAAAAGATAGGCTAAATACACCTTGTTTAGCTCTTTTTCGTTTACATCTATCCTGATAAATAAATCAGGAAATATAATATCTTTTTCGTCAGGCATATTTTTTACAACAGAAGCTAACGCAACTAAATCAACCGTATTCCCCCTACTCACAAATAGATCGCCCTCTTTGGAAAAATAATTCTCAATATCCTTCCTTATTTCATCAGATACCTTCATATCCTCATAATTGATAACAGAGTTTACTGAGATTGAATTTACCCCAAAAACAAAATTTGATAAATCGCTTTCCTTACAACTTGGTGACCAGCCATTTTGGGTTGAAATTATGTATTTCCCCAATTTCTTAATGTAAGGATTATTTTTATACAAAACATCTTGAATTGGGGCTATCTTATGCCAGCGAACGCTACTCCTAATATTTGAATTGCGACGAGTTAAAGTGTCGGATACAAGAAAAATCTTCTTTGCTCTACCGAGTAAATTTTCTGTATATCAAACTCAAACTCTCTTGCAAATACTTTATTGATAACTTCTTGCGGTTGTTTGATTTGTGCTTTTAGTTCTTTGATTTTGTTTTCAATCGGTTCTATTTGAGCAATTATTTGGTCTTGGGTGGATTTGGGGATTAAAGGAATTTTTATTTTCTTGAAATGATCAGAGTTTAATCCAGGTTGAGCCCTCTTTTTGTATGCCAAATCTTTAATTTGCGATTGAAATAGGTTTGTATTTGTAAAATAAAATAAAAAATTCTGATTTATTTTTTCGTTACCTCTTAAAATGTAAACATGTTCATTTATCATTACTTCTTTTGAAGGAAACAATGAAAAATCTACAAAACAAGTTTTCCCAGTCAAAGCGCCATCTTTACATATCAAAATATCATTATCATTTACTTTTCCTTTATTTGCATTTTCGTAAAATTCAAAGGAAACATATGGTATTTTAGATAGGTTCAGATTTCCATCTGCTCCAATTTGTTCACCGCCCAAACTGATTGCTTCTCCGTCATCTTCCGCACTAATACCGCCTTTAGGTCTGTTGCCAGATTCACATAACGCTAAAAAATTGTTTATTTTGTCATATTTATATCTTGATTCAGGTAATACAAAAGGTATCCAAAGACGAATACTATCGTTTGATTTTAACTCCGCAAAATCAATTGTAAAAGTTTTTAATCCCATAATACTTCTCTTAAATAATCTAAAGCAGCTTCTTTTACTCCGTCATTCACCAAAATCTCGCCTTTGTCGTTTATCCTAAATAGTTCATTTGGTGTTGGTTTTTCGCCCCTCTTAGTTCTCTTATAGCCGATATTTTCCATTTCCGCCATAAAGATTTTATAATTAAGTTCTTTTGCTACCCCGCCAAAAACCCACCAAGTATTTACAAAACCAAAAGTATCTTTGGTGTCGTTATCGTATTTGCAAAGCGCTTTGAGTTCATCAGTATATTTTTCAATGAGTTCATCTACAGATAGTTTTTTGTCGTCTTCTTCTATATAGTCTTTGAGCATTCTTGCCAAAATATCTTTTTCCTCTTTTTCGGTTAAGTCTTTGACAGAAGGCAATTTCTTTCTGTCTTTACTGTCAAGATACACGGCAAGCAGATTTTCGCATCTTGTTTTGAGATTATTCCATTCGTTTGAATACTTGCTCCAAAATTTATTCCACTCCTCTACTTCTTTCTTGGTTTTCTTTTGAGCAAACAAAAGACTGGTTTTAGTGCTTGTAAAAGGTTCAAAAGTAAGTTGTGGCAAAGAAACAACCGCCTTGACTTTGAAATATTTGTAAATAAAAAGTCTGATATATTTATTTTCTGTCGTGTCAAAAACACTCTCCAGTAAAACTACACCAAAACGACCATTCGGTTTTAATAACTGATACCACCTTTCCACAAAAAGATTTTCAGAGTTCTTTTTGCCGCCAAAAACAAACTCTTTTTTGAGATGCCCCTTTGTTTCATTATCTAATGTTACGCTGAAAGGGGGATTCGTAATAATTACATCAAATTGCCCGTTTACTTCTTTGTCAAAATATTGCTTATCTGCGTCATATTGTTTTAAAAAGTTTGGGGCTGCTTCTTTATCGTAAAATCTAAATGGCAGAAGACCGTCTTTTACAAAAATGTTTGTAGAACCGTCTCCGTGCAAAATCATATTCACTTTTGTTGCAGTGCCGAGATTAAAGTTGGTTTCTATTCCATAAATGAAATTTTGCGCCCATTTGTTTTCTCTGTGGTCTGGCATAAACCATTGATGAAACTTATCTTCAACATCTCTTGTTTCGTGTAATTCATTTCTAAACCTTCTTTTCAGATTTTCAGTAATGAATTTCATGTATTCAATAAGGAAAGTTCCGCTTCCAGCACTTGGATCAACAAGATAAGGGATTTCTAAATCTTTATTCACACTTTTAATCGCAAGTTTATCAATTTGTAATCCCCAAAGCAGAAATTTAACCACATTGATATGAGTAAAAAACTGGCCTTTGGTTTGTTTAAATCCTTCCCTGATAATGCCTTCAAAGAAATCACCTAAAATATCTTTCCCGTCAAAACTATTTTTACCATCAACGAATGAAAATCTCTCCAGTTCCGAAACAGTATATTTGAGTTTGACAAGTGAAAACTTGTTTTCATCTATCACAAACGATTTTTTAAGTTTTCCCTCATCAAGGATATTAAGTCTTTGTTTTAAAGCTCTTCTGTAAAGGCTGTTGATCCTTTCAAAAAGGTCTTCGTTGGTTTCAAAAACCTCATTACCTTTCTTTGCATAAGAAAAGATTTGAAAATCGTATTTCTCGCCTTTCTTTTTCTCGCTCTCATCTTGGATTTTCGCCAAAATGATATTTACTAAAGAAGCGAAAACATCATTGTCATCAGTTCCACCGCCGCCCCAAAGCACATTGTGAAGGTTTTTTCTTAAACTTTCCAATTGCTCGTGAGTAAAGACAGTTTCTAAATCTTTTTTACCTCCTTTAACAAACGGTTCTTTTTGGTCTATGCCGTATCTTTCTGGCAGTTCGTCTGCATAATCCCTTTTTTCTTTCCAAACGACAAAAGAGGCGAACTTTTCATAGTCAATCAGAATACATCTGTCTTTTATTTCATTTTCAGCAATTTCAAAAGTATAAAGTACAAGATACTTTACTTTTTTGCCTTGTCCTTTTTCTTGGCTTGCAAGATTGAAAAGCTGTTTTTCAATTACTTCGTCTTTGTCTTTTTCATAATCTTGGGGGCTTTTTAGTTCAATATAAAGAAAAACATCGCCTTTGCTATCTCTTACGATTACATCAATTCTCGGCCTATTTACCTTCGGTCTGCCAATGTCATACTCTTTTTCAATTTCAATATTCTCCGGCTTGTAACCGAGTTCATTGACAAGTTTAGCAAGAACATAAGCTCTGACAATTTCCTCATCGCCTCTAAACTTATCAA
>Ga0156190_1122_pt1 | contig 27474 bp, 25 predicted proteins | sample RifCSPlowO2_12_FD_107843 | JGI IMG/M metagenome (GOLD analysis project Ga0156190, IMG submission 107843) | Deltaproteobacteria bacterium RIFCSPLOWO2_12_FULL_42_16 | reverse complement strand
GCTGGAGAGATGTTTATATGTTTGTTTGTGCATTCACTTAGGATACCTTCCTTTCCTAAGTGTTGCACTTCCTTGTTGAACTGGGGATAGAGAATTTTGTCAACTTATTATGTTTTTTTTGTCAATTTAGTTAGTAAACCCAGTTAGAGGATTATATTCTCTAACTGGGTAAACATATCTCAAAGAGAATTGTATGATTTGACAGTCAGCAAAAGTAAGCTATAATTATAACATCATAAATTGAGAAGGGAGGCAATTAATTATGAAATTAAAATTATGTCTTGCAATTATTGCAGTATTAACAATGTTTGCTATTTCAGCTACAGCACAAGAAATGGTGACAAAAGGGCGATTGATAGACATGGATTCGAGCGGCAGTACTATCATTGTTGAAACGAAAGCTAAAAAAGGAGATGAGAAGCAGTATGTAAAATATAAACTTGCCAAGAATGTCAAATGGCATATTTGCCTTGAAAAAGAGTGCGTATACCCAAAGGGGGTGGAAGGTTTCCGCATTATTAATGATTATGCGCAATTTGAGGCATATGGACTTCCTCGCAAAAGTTATAATGTCATCATTGAAGAGCAGAAGAATAATGAGGTGACGAGCCTCCAGGTGGAGATTGTAGCGGGAAAGCATAAAAAGTAATACCTTACATCCTCATACCAAAAATCTTTGGTGACCCCGCTTAGCGGGGTGAATGAGGGATGAAAGTATTGAAATAGTTTTCTGTGGTTCAGGAGGCAGCCATTGCTCCAGCAATCCACCCAGTTGAAAATGCAGCCTGAAGATTGTAACCGCCTGTCTTTGCATCCACGTCAATGACTTCTCCGCAGAGATAGAGGTCTTTTACAATCTTTGACTCCATTGTCTTTGGATATATCTCCGTTGTTGATATGCCGCCTGCTGTGACAATGGCTTCATCCCATGATCTTGCCCTTGCAACAGTAAACCTCATATCTTTTAACATGGCAACCAATGCTGCCCGCTCTTCCTGGGTAATTTGATGCGCCTTTTTATCGTAAGGGATACTAGTAAATTTCAGGACAACAGGTATCATGCTCTGAGGTAACAGGTTTTTTAATAAATTATCTATATTTTTTTTGCGGTGCTCTTTTATTTCCCGCAAAAGCCTCAAATCCAATTGCTCTTTTGAGAGAGCTGGTTTATGGTCAATTGAAACAAGAACATTCCCCTTCTCAAGATTATCCACAACAGTCTTGCTAAGGGTAAGGATTATTGGGCCTGAAAGGCCAAAATGTGTAAAGAGCATTTCCCCAAATTCTTCAGCAATCTTTTTATTATTAAGATATACAGACGCATTTATATTCTTGAGGCTTAAACCCTGAAGGTCTTGAACATATGCCTCTTTGACCTCAAGCGGCACAAGCGCAGGTCGTATCGGTATGATAGTGTGTCCTAATCTCTCCGCCATAATGTATCCATCGCCTGCCGAGCCGGTCTGAGGGTAGGAAGCGCCGCCTGTTGAAAGGATTACAGCATCTCCATAAAATGTGCCTTTATTTGTATTAACACCTATGACTTTTTTATCCTGTATGAGTATCTCTTTTACGGTTGTGTCGGTAATTATCCTTACCCCATGTTTTGTAAGATAGCCTATAAATGCCTTCACAACATCCTTTGCGCTCCCTGACAATGGAAATATCCGTTTACCCCTTTCAAGCGCTGTTCTTATTCCAATGGATTCAAAGAAATCAATAAGGTCGCCGCTAAAAAATTTTGAAAAGGCATTTCTCAGAAACCTTCCATTTGGGCCGAATGCCTCTATAAACTTATCCATATCCTCGCTGCTCGTTAAATTGCATCTCCCTTTTCCTGTTAGAGAAAGTTTTATACCAAGGTGTGGCATCTTCTCAAGCAATACAACATCTGCCCCAAGCTCAGCAGCCCTTCCCGCTGCCATCATGCCAGCAGCGCCGCCTCCTATTACAATAACCCTCTTAACCATGACAATAAGATATTTTTTTTATTAAGCAGTGTCAATTGAAAAACTTGTTTGTATGATGCTGGTAGTTTATAATATGCAACATAATAAAAAAATAAGTTTGCCGATCTGTATATATGCAGCTATGACAAACATTTCATTAACAAAGTATAATTTTATCAATTGCCTTGAACATTCTATCTCTTATCTAAAAAGATGCGGTGTTGAATATGCGGACATCCGCCTCGAGGAGTGTGTGTCAGAGGGTGTAATGCTAAGAAATGGAGAGACAGATAGGCTCTGGGATAATCTGGATACTGGTTTTGGCATACGGGTTTTATACAAAGGCGCATGGGGTTTTGCTGCAAGCTCTCTTTTAACAGAGACAGAGGCAAGGAAAGTGGCAGATGACGCACTTTCTCAGGCAAAGGCAATAGCTAAAATACAGGGGTTAGGGGTTAGGGGTCAGGGGTCAGTAGCTAAAAACCCTCCTATTAAGGTTAAGTATAAAGCGCCCTGTCAGATTGACCCATTCAACATACCTCTTGAAGAAAGACTTTCCCCTATCCTCAAAGCAACATCACTGCATAAGAATTCCAAACAATATAAAAAGGTACACACCCTAGAAGGCTTCCTTGATTTTCAGAAAACGCATAAGACCTTTTTAAATACAGAAGGGAGTTTTATTGAACAGGAGATATTCTTAAGCGGCGCAGGTATAAAGGTAATAGCAATTAACGGAGATGATGTCCAGGTAAGGTCATTTCCTGATTCGCACAATGGTATTTTCAGGCAGGGTGGATATGAGCGGATTATTGAAATGGACATACCACAGAATACGCCCCGCATCATTGAAGAGGCGCTCATGCTTTTAAAGGCAGATGAGTGTTTCTCAGGTGAAAAGATCGTTATTCTCGGCGGCTCTCAGGTTGCCTTGCAGATACACGAATCCATAGGCCATGCAGTTGAGCTTGACAGGGCCTTTGGCATGGAGATAAGCCTTGCAGGAGGAACATTTCTAACGCCCGATAAACTTGGCAAACAGATATGTTCTAAAATCGTCAATATTTATGCAGACCCGACAATTGAAGGAGGCGCAGGAAGTTATATGTATGATGATGAAGGGATAAAGGCAAGAAGGATTGATATTATAAAAAATGGCAGGTTTGTAGATTTTCTCACATCAAGGGAGACAGCTCCCTGCTTAAAGCCTGCTGGGACAGGAAAGGCTTTGGGCAAAAGGCCTGCCCTCGCAGGCTTAAAGCGGGGGTCCAATGGAAGCGTCAGGGCAAATGGCTGGAGCAACATCCCAATCATACGGATGAGCAACATAAATATTGAACCGCAGGAAGGCAGTTTAAATGACCTGATAGCAGACACAAAAGACGGTATTCTCCTTCAGACAAATAAGAGTTGGAGCATTGATACACTGAGATTAAATTTTCAATTCGGAATGGAGATAGGATGGGAAATTAAAAAAGGTAAAATAACAAGACCTCTCAAGAATCCTGTATATTCAGGCATAACCCCTGATTTCTGGAAAACATGCAATGCAATATGCGGCAAAGAAGAATGGCAGATGTATGGATTGAATAGCTGTGGAAAGGGCGACCCTGTTCAGAGCATATCAGTTGGGCATGGGGCAGCGCCGTCAAGGTTTAGCAAAGTAAAAATTGGGGCAGTGAAATGTTAGCGCAACATAAAATACTTGACAGCCTGTTTAAAATGATATATTAGTGGATGTGCATATACTTAAAAAGGTGAACCATGAAGGAAGCGGCAGAATTATTTAAAATACTCTCGGTAGATAAGAGAATAGAGATTGTTGAACTTCTTAAAAAAGAGGCCAGGAGCGTTAATGCCATGGCTGAGGCTTTAGGAATAACACAGTCAGCGGTTTCTCAGCATCTGAGGGTGCTTAAAGCGGCCGGTCTTGTAAAAGACAAACGGCAAGGATATTGGATATATTATTCTTTAAATAAAGATGTATTGGAAAAATGCAGACAGAGGCTTAATCGTATCTGTACCTGCGGATGTTTAGGCGGGCAGGTGAAATTGAGATAAATTTTTTTGTCATCCATATAAGTAGATATACATAAACTTATATAAGCGAGGAGGTGATAGCAATGACAAAGGACAACAAAGAAACCAAAGAAAAGCCTGAAAAAAAAACCGCAAATCAAAAGCGAAACAAAAAGTTCCTGTGGCTGTGGCTGCATTCCGCCTGTAAAGACAAAATAGCAGATAAAGATTTGAGGGAGGGTGGATTGACAAAGCCGATCCTCCCTCCCAATCTAAAACTGTATGGAGGTCAAAATGAACGACTTGATATTGATAACATCTTATTGGCTGCATCTCCTTGCAACTGTTGTATGGATTGGAGGAATTATCTTTATCCTTTTTATAGCAATACCATCATCCAGGCAAGTTTTGGGAGCAGAGGCAGGCAAACTTATGGGAGAGATTTCTAAAAGATTTACTCCGTTGGCAAACTGTAGTATATTTCTTCTGGTTATAACAGGGGTTGCATTAGCAGGATTCAATAAGCAGTTTTCGGGAATCGGATTGTTTGAGAACAATTGGACAGCAACTCTATTCTTAAAGTGTATTTTGGTTTTTGGAATGGTTATTATCCATTTTTATAGAGGGTTAATACTCACACCCAGGATTGGAAAGACCGAATCTGCTTCAGAAAAGGTGAGTTTGCAAAAATTATCTCTGAATCTGGTTAAAGTGAATTTTGGATTTGGGATGCTGGTTTTGCTGTTCAGCGGGATTTTATACCTTTTTAACACATAGCAGAACATGCTAGGTAGAGACAAAATAATAGAATTACTCAAGAGTCTGACGCGAGAGGCAAGAAAACATGGCGCTGGGCAGGCTGAGGTGCTTTACATTGGTAGCCACGCATCAACTACAAGATTTGCAAATTCAGAAATAATTCAGAATGTAAAAGAGTCAAACAGAACAATCTATTTCAGGGTTTTGTTGGATAAAAGATTGGGTATGACATCCACAAACTCACTGCATATAGATGACTTAAGAAGATGCCAGAAAAAAGCCATTGATATGGCAAAACAAGCAAAACCATTAAAGTTTTTTAACAGTCTGCCTGGGCCTTCCGAATATCCAGAGGTAAGAACATATTTTCTTGAAACTGCAAATCTCACAGCAGACGATAAGATAAAAATGCTTGATGAAATGTTCAAGCAACTACAATCAGAAACCAAAGGCCCCCTCACCTTAATCCTCTCCCCCAAGTGGAGAGGGAAGGGTGAGGGGAAATATGAAATGAAGGCAGGCGGCGCCTTTTTAACTTCGGAGACCGAGGTAGGCATTGTAAATTCAAATGGTTTAATAGCATATCAGCCATTCACATCTGCAAATATAAACCTCATAATATCGTCTGCTTCTGCATCAGGTTTTGCAAGTCAGTTTGAGAGAAATATAAAAAATCTGGATACAGATAAACTTCTTTCAACAGCAATAAGAAAGACAGTGGCAAGTTGCAAGATGCAAGTTGCAGGTAAAAAACCGAAGAGACTGAAGCCAGGTAAATATGCAGTTCTCCTTGAACCGCCTGCTGTAAATGAAATACTTGAATGGCTTGTCTATATAGGCTTTGGCGCTGAGGTATTTACTGACGGCACAAGTTTTATGGCTGGGAATATCGGGAAAAATATTATGAGCAAAAAAATGACAATATATGATGACGGTGCTGATATATCCGGTTTTCCTGTACCATTCGATTTTGAAGGTACAAAGAAGCGAAGACTGGATATTATACAAGATGGTATGGCAAAAAATGTTGCTTACGATACACTCCTTGCAAAAAAGCGCGGGAAAAAAACAACAGGCCATGCACTGATATCAGAGGACATAGAAGGGCCGTTCCCAACTAATGTCTTTATAAAAGAAGGAGATGTTACTATCGAAGAAATGGTATCAATGATTGAACGAGGAATCCTTGTAACAAGATTTCACTATGTAAATGGTCTTCTGGATACAAAGACTGCTTCAATGACAGGTATGACAAGGGATGGGACATTTTATATTGAAGACGGGAAGATAAAATATCCGGTTGAGGATATGAGGTTTACAGAGTCAATACTTGAGGCATTTTCAAGGATTGAGGCTATATCCAACGAGAGGCAGGCATTTCCAACACCATGGAGTGATGTGGGGGCAAGTGTAGTGCCTGCGCTGCTCATAAATGAGTTTAAGTTTTCGGATTGAAGATATAGGCCTTTCGTATCCTTTCAATTACATTCCACTTACACTTTAATCCCTTGGGAAAGGTAACGAGGTCGCCCTTTTTAATCTCTACCTCTTCATCTTTTGTTTTTACCTTTACCCTTCCTTCAAATACATAAGCTGTTTCGTCAGCAGGATATTCCCAATCAAATGTTGATGGCTCGCATTCCCATGGACTCCATTTATCTATGCCAAGCTCCTTAAGCATCTTTTCAGTTGGTCTCTCAATTTTTATCCTGGACATACTCCACCTCCTTAAAGTATCTCGGATAGGTTATAAAGAAAGTAATGGTTGAAATTTACCCCTGCACCCCGCAAAGCGGGGACACCCAAAATTTTGGAGTGGGGGTTTACTTCCCAATAATACTATGATAAAAACTCACTATCAATTAAATTTTTAACCCCAAAAGAGACTTTGATTTTTGGGGAAACCTGCAAGTTGTCCCCGATAGATTCAGTCGGGGACAGAGGCCATCCCTGATAAAAGCACTCAGGGACATGTTTTTGCGACGAGCCCTCCCCCTTTATCCCCCTCATGGAGGGGGACAGGGGGAGGATACGGTGAGCCCCGCTGAGCGGGGTGAGGAGTAAAAATGTGCCGATAACGAAGTATGGCAGGCAAATCGCAAGTTTGTAAAATAGCGAGGTTTTTAATCGCTATTTTACAGTTAAAGGAGAGTTATGTCATTAAAGGTCTATAATTCCCTCACTCGCCAAAAAGAAGAGTTCAAACCACAGAAAGGCAATGAAGTGACGATGTATGTATGTGGACCGACTGTTTATGACCTGAGCCATATCGGACATGCGAGGAGCGCTGTGGCGTTTGATGTAATTTACCGTTATCTGAAATACAGAGGCTATGATGTCAAATATACCAGAAATTATACAGATATTGATGACAAGATAATAAATAGGGCAAATAAGGATGCCGTGCCCTGGAACGAAATCTCTGAAAGGTATATAACGGCGTTTGATGAGGATATGGCTGCGCTTGGCGTTGAACTTCCCACATTCAGGCCAAAGGCAACAGCGACGATAAAAGAGATGCTAAATGTAATACAGACATTAATTAACAAGGGCTTTGCCTATGTGCTCGACGGCGATGTCTATTATTCTGTCAGAAAATTTAAGGACTACGGCAAATTATCCGGAAAAAATATAGAAGAGCTTGAGGCAGGGGCGAGGGTTGAGGTGGATGAGAGGAAAGAAGACCCTCTGGACTTTGCCCTATGGAAGGCGAGCAAGCCTGGTGAGCCGTGGTGGGAAAGCCCGTGGGGAAAAGGCCGCCCTGGCTGGCACATAGAATGCTCTGCCATGAGCCAAAAATTTTTGGGCGAAACAATAGATATTCACGGAGGGGGAAAAGACCTGATATTCCCGCACCATGAAAATGAGATCGCCCAGTCAGAGGGCGCAACAGGAAGGCCTTTTGTGAGATACTGGATACACAACGGCTTTGTAAATATTGAGAAGGAGAAGATGAGCAAATCCCTCGGCAATATATTAACAATAAGAGATGCGTTGGGGGATTACTCTGCTGAGGTCATAAGGCTTTTCCTGTTATCAAGCCACTATAGGTCGCCGATAGATTATTCAGAGGAATCGCTAAGGGATGCAGAAACAGCGCTGGATAGATTCTATAAAACCGTGGAAAGGATAGAGAGCAATTGGCCAGATATTAAAAATGCACCCCTTGACAAAAATAGGGGGAGTCTTCAGCTGTTTATTGATGCGATGGATGATGACTTTAATACAGCTTATACAATAGGCCGCATATTTGATGAGGTAAATAACGCAAATCGCCTGATGGATGATGCTATAAAAAGCGGTGTTGACAGGAAGCTTAAGGAGGTTCTGCCAGTAATTATGGCAATATTCAGGGAGATGGGTAAGATACTTGGCGTCTTTAATAAGACAACAGAAGAATATTTTCAGGAGAAGAAGATGTATCTTAATATCCCGCCTGAAGAGATAGACAAAATTATTGCCACAAGGACTGAGGCAAGGAAGAATAAAGACTTTAAAAAGGCAGATGAGATAAGAAAGTCATTGGAAGAAAAAGGGATTCTCCTCGAAGATACAGCAAAGGGGACAATCTGGCGGGTAAAGATTAAATGACTTGCAAATTTAATTTAACATTAATGCAGCCCGTATTTCTCGTTGATTAGCCTTTTAAACCTTGCTCCATATACCATATCAAAGACCTCTCCTTTCTCAGGAAAGAGCCGCACAGCAAATTCTTTCACTGAAGAAACTATCTTATGGGCTTCTTCAATTGGCATATGGGTTTGAGCAATAACAGCCATATTAAAGTCAACCATAAGTTTTAGGTATCTCAGTTTTTTATCTTCCTGTTTTATTTCATCTGTTGTCGGCATAAGTTTTTCCCCTTAGGTGCTAAAAATCGTGGTTCTTATCATTGCGAGCCATTTGCATGTCATTCTGAGCTGAGCGAAGAATCTTATTTTTTTCTGCTCAGGGGTAAACTGCGCGAAGCAATCTCTATTAATACGAACAAATTAGAATCCGAGATTCTTTGGTTGATGCCTCAGAATGACAACTGTCAGATAGGATATTGCTACAGAATGGTTCACTCTCAAACCCGCGCGACTATTTGGTTTTGCTTTATTTTTGCTCCCTGATAAGTATTCCTCTCTTCAAAAATCCTGTGAATCTTTTCCAATATAACGAATTTATTTACACTCCAATCAGGGGCAACAAGAAACCTTCTTGAAGTATCGCCGCACAGTCGATGTATTATAACATCTTTTGGCATCTCCTGTAAAAAATCCACTGCCAATTCAGCATATTCCTCAAGTGCCAAAGGCCTGAATTCGCCTTTTCTATACATCTCCTCAAGCTTTGTGTCTTTGTGGATATGTGTGTGATGGAGTTTTATGCCCCAAATTCCAAGATCAGCTAAAAATCTTGCGGTATTGAGTATATCTTCTTTTTTTTCTCCCGGAAGGCCGAGGATTACATGGGCACAGACAGGTATATCCCTTTTCTTTGCCCTTTCCACAGCGCCAGTAAAGTCTTCAACAGTATGGCACCTATTTATGAGTTTAAGGGTCTTATTGTGAGAAGACTGAAGCCCGAGTTCAAGCCAGAGGAATTTTTCTTTTGATAATTCTTTAAGAAGGTCTAAAACCTCATCATCAACACAGTCAGGCCTTGTTGAAACAGCCATGCCCACAACATATTGATGGTCTATGCCTTCACGATAAAGCTTCTCTAATTCTGAGACAGACGCGTATGTATTTGTGTTTATTTGAAAGTAGGAGATGAATTTCTCAGCTTTGTGCCTTTTTCTTATATATTCAATGCCCTTATGAAGCTGTTCTTTTATGCCGAGGTTTTCATTGTAGTTTGAAGGTATGAGGGTTTCAGGTGCGCAGTATATGCAGCCTCCTGTGCCTTTAGTGCCGTCCCTGTTGGGGCATGTAAGGCCAGCATTCAAAGAGACCTTGAAGACCTTGCATCCAAATTTGTTTTTCAGGAAATCTGAAAGTGAGTTGTATCGTTTGAACATTATAGTAGGGTGGGCTTTGCCCGCGGTTTTGTTTTTGGCGGGCGCAGCCCACTACACCTGATGATTGTAGAATAATATCACTTTAGAGATAACATTTCACCTCAAAATCCCCCATCATCCCCCTTTTTCTTCGCCTTAGGCGGAGGGGAAAAAGAGGGAGATTATTTTTTCTATAAGCCAATCGCTCAAAGAGTTTTATATTTTTGGTACATCACCTGATTTTTGGAGAAGGCGAGGGTGGATGACAGAAAGCAAATGGATGGATAAATAGGGCTACTGTTTATGGCGCGTTGTTCCACAGTTCCAGCATTCAGTAAACTGGGCTTCGAGCTTTTCTTTGCATTTTTGGCATATCCAGTTACCTTGAGGTGAAACATTATCAGCAAATGAAGTGTCAATAATCTGCGACGCACGTTCGGCGTCTTCCTCTGCAACCCATAATTGAGGCCAGCATTCTATCGGCGGTATCTCTCCAAGAGCAGTGCTTAGGTGCTGATTTCTGACAATACACCTGCTGCCGTGGAGCTCCAGCACGTTTTTCACATTCTCAACTATTGTTATCAATGGTGAGCTGTAGACCCTTTTCACAGATATCCTGGTTATAAAATTCGTTCTATTTCAGCGATCTTTAATCTATCTGTTTTGGGAGATTTGGATGGAGGCCAAACTCTTTTCAAATTCAACATAGAAGTCTACAGGGTCATTCAGTGCAAGTAAAAACTGGGCGTTGTTGGAAACATGGCCTAAAAATTCTTCATAGCTGTCAAAACTATGCGCAGAAGGCATGATTTCATAATATGCCTTAAGATACTCGCCGCTCCCTCTGGCAATATCATTTCGTATGTATGCATGATTTAATATGGCAAAACGGAGACGTTGCCTTTGAGCAGGGTCGTTTTGATTTGAAGAAACTTTTTCTTTTTCCAATTCAATGAGATATGAATTTGGCGCATATTTGGTCATATTCCCTGTAACAGCATCAATACCCCAGCTTGTAGCGCCCATTGTAGTTAAGAAAAATATAAAGTTAAACAAAGCTTTCTCTTCCAGAGTCTTTTTTAATTCCAGGGTCTGACTTTTGTGCCCTTTCATTTTAATGGTCAATATCTTTTCTCCAAATGTTTCACGATCAAAAGTATGTCTGAGAGGTGTTTTTCCTAAAAAAATGACACCATCATAGACATCTGCGCCTGCAGGATCAGTCTTAATTGCAACCTCATCTTTACCCGGCGCAAGCATCGTGGCGCAACCGTAAAGAGTAAACGATAAGACACAGAGCGCAATTATTTGGCCCTTCATGACTCTTAGATTGTTTTTAAACATTATTCTCATCCCTTATTAAGGTTTAAGTTAATCATGTACTACAACATATATTCTTTGATAATAATTTTGTCAATACAAATTTTTGGTTTTCTGAAGAGTTTTAACTACCATGGCGCGCCGTAAGCCCCATTCCTGAAGCAAGTTCAAGACAGGCTCTGTGGACGGGGATAAAGGCGGGCGGTCGTAAGACCAATCTTTTATCATGGGAAAAGAGATTTTTCAGCATCTGGCACGCTTAGCGCGCCTCTGCGGGCAATAAGCCCCACCCTGTGGGTGGGGTTATTAACCCTTGACATTTAACGCCTCCCGTTATACGTTATTACTGTGATTAAATCCTTTAAGGGCCGTGAGACCGAGAAGGTATATTTGAGGGAAAGATCAAGAAAATTGCCAGGCGACATCCAACAAATTGCACTGAGAAAATTACGAATGATTAATAACGCTCAGAATATCAATGATTTAAGAATTCCACCAGCGAACAGACTTGAGAAGCTAAGTGGTAATAGAGCGGGGCAATACAGCATAAGAATTAATGATCAGTGGCGCATCTGTTTTATCTGGAAGGGTGGCGATGCGTATAATGTTGAGATAACTGATTATCATTAACCAAGAAAATGCAGTTGCATTTTCTTACAAATGCAATCTTTGGCCAAACACTGCGTCAAAGCTGGCTGTCTATATGCACCCAAATCTTGCATTTAACCCGAAAAATAAAAATCAAATGCATTTTTCGGGTTAAGGAGAACAGCGATGAAAAAGAAAAGATTACATCCCATTCATCCGGGCGAGGTTCTGCTTGAGGAATTTCTTAAGCCTATGGGTTTGAGCCAAAATAAGCTTGCTCTTAATATTGGCGTGCCTCCGCGGAGAATTAACGAGATTGTGCTTAAAAAAAGAAGGATTACAGCGGATACAGCTCTGAGATTATCTCGGTTTTTTGGCACCTCCGCAGAGTTTTGGCTTGGTTTGCAGTCTCAGTATGACCTTGATGTTGCTGCCGATGCACTCGGTAAACGCCTTGAAAAAGAAGTAACAGAACACTCACGGGTTGCATGATACGAATAGTGATTATGCTTATATAAAGTAGGGGCAGCTACCATTGAGCTATTTAGGCTTTTGTTCTGACACTTTAGCTCTCTGACTCTTTGATACTATCTTTCTCGGCCTTGTCATAGCCATGGGATTAAGTATTTTTTCCATCTCTTTTCTGGAAAGTATACCCATCTCAAGCGCTACCTCTTTGATGGACTTTCCCTTTAGAGCAGCCTCTTTTGCAACAGAGGCTGCCTTTTCGTAGCCGATAAACGGATTTAAAACCGTGGCAAGACCAACAGTCTTTTCTGCCATCTCTTTACATCTTGCTTTATCTGCTCTTATGCCCTTTACGCACCTTTGAGTAAAAGCCCTTATGCCGTTCTTAAGAATCTCCAGAGACTGAAGCAGATTGTAATTTATCACCGGCATCATCACATTAAGTTCCAGTTGTCCTGCCTGAGCTGCCAGTGCAATTGCAGTGTCATTGCCAATCACCTGAAAGCAAATCATATTGAGCATCTCTGCCATCACAGGGTTTACCTTTCCCGGCATGATGGATGAGCCTGGCTGGACAGGGGGCAAGATAATCTCTGCAAAACCCGTCCTCGGGCCTGAGCTTAAAAGGCGAAGGTCATTGGCAATCCGTATGAGTTCTATGGCCAGTCCTCTCAACGCTGCGGAGAGATTGATAAAGTCCGCCATGCTATTTATTGCCTCAAGCATGTCCTCAGCAGGCCGTAAATCCTTTATCCCTGTAATATCCTTTAATGCCTTTATGACATATCTTCTGTATACAGGGTGGGTATTTATTCCTGTGCCTGCTGCTGTTGCGCCTATGCCAAGCTCTTTTAATCCCGAAGTTTCGGGATTTGATCCATCTGCTGCGTCTTCAATCCTTTTTATTGCCTTTGCAATTGCTCCTGCATAGGCACGAAACTCCTGGCCAAGTCTTATAGGAACAGCGTCCTGAAGATGTGTCCTTGCTGATTTTATAATCTTGTCGAACTCCTTTGCCTTATCTGATAATGTCTTTTCAAGCTGTCTTAGCTCAGTTATCAATGTCTCTGTCATAAAAAGGCTGGCAATCCTCATGCCGGTGGGAAATGTATCATTTGTTGACTGGGACATGTTGACATGGTCATTGGGATGGAGCAGCCGATAATCACCTTTTTTCCCACCCAACAGTTCTATAGCCCTGTTGGCAATCACCTCATTGGCATTCATGTTATGCGAGGTGCCTGCTCCTGCCTGATAAACATCTACAACAAATTCCTTATGCAATTTTCCTTGAATAATTTCATCTGCTGCCCGGATAATAGCCTTGCCAATCCTTTTATTGAGATCGCCTGTTGACATATTGGCAATGGCAGCAGCCTTTTTTACCATTGCAAAGGCTACGATAAATTCTTTTTTTGGAGGAATGCCGCTTATGGGAAAGTTTTCAATAGCCCGTGCGGTCTGGATGCCGTAGTAGGCGTTTATCGGCACTTCTTTTTCACCGAGTGGGTCTTTTTCTCTTCTGAGTCTTTTCTTCATAACCGTAATTATACATCACTTTTTTGAAAGTGCTATCAAGAATTCATAACAATACTTACTTACTATCTTTGCTCCGAAAATGCTTCGTAATTCATATTACCGCAACATTGCCCCGTGCGTCCTCTGGGCGCGGCAACGGTTTTTCGTTTGGGATAAATCCCAACGTTACGATTATTGATCACAAACAATTATTATGATTATGGCAAATCATTGTAGCGCCGACCCTTGTGGTCGGCTGTTTTCAGCGGGGGATGAACCCCCGCGCTACGATTAGTGTTAGAGATAAATCCCGAAGTCTCAGGATAAACCCTTACGCTACGAAAATCCAATTTTCGTCTCCCTTTTGGCACACTCAACGTGTCAGGGGAGCGGTGAAGGTGAGCGGTGATTTTTCATGGATATTACCTTTATATCCCTGCCATCGGTTTCCACTGTTATTGCACCGCTTATATCTGTTCTTAAAACTGGTATCTTCAGCGCTTCATATCTTTTCACTATCTCAGGATGGGGAAAACCAAAGGGATTGAGATAGCCGGCAGAGGCAACTGCGAGTCTTGGGTTAACCTTGTTCAAGAATTCTGCGCTGGAAGAAGTCTTGCTTCCATGATGAGGGACCTTTAATACAGTGGAGTTTAATGCATTGCCTGTTTTCAATAGAACAGCTTCGCCTTCCTGTCCTATATCTCCCGAAAATAGAAAGCTTACATCTTTGTATTCTATACGCACCACAAGAGAATTATTGTTAGTATCAAGCCCCTGATTGTTTCTGTCAGGGGCAAGGTTACTTCCCTGTGGCGGATGCAAAAAACTGATTTTTGTGCCATTGATATGCATTGCTGGGGTGGATGCATTTGCAGCAAGCTTTCTTATATTGTTTTTTTCAATAGCCTGCATCAATTCAGCGTAGGCACTGTTATTGCTGTAATCGCCATTCCACCAGAATTCCTTTACATGAAATCTTTCTGCTATGAAATTTAAGCCCTTTAGATGATCTGACTGAGGGTGGCTTAAGACAATATAATCAATTCTTTTGATTTTGTTTTTCCAGAGAAATGGCGCAATAATCCTTTCACCCACATCAAAATCATCATCGTAAAAACCACCGCCGTCTATGAGTATCCTTTTGCCATAGGGGAGCTCTACAAGGGCTGAATCACCCTGGCCAATGCTTATAAATGTGACCTTGAGATTTTCATTATAATTTGTGCGAAGATGCCATAAAAGATAATTGCCTCCAAGTGCGAGTATGACAAGGGGGAGGGCATATCTGAATATCCTAACTCTCTTGAATTCCATAACGCATATGATAAGAAGATAAAAAAGGACAGCCTCTATAATCGTCGGTGTTGTTGTAAAAATAGATGAATATGGAATCCTGGCAAAGAGGTCTACTATCCATATGGAAATCGTGAGTATGATATCAGTGAGTTTTAAGAGCAGCTCTGCCACTGATGTATTGAGAAGCGAGATGAAAACTGAAACAAGGCCGATGGGCACAGCGAGAGAACCCATAAGTGGAACCGCAATAATATTTGTTATGACCCCCACTATGGAGATTCTATGGAAGTGATACGCTATAAAAGGGCCGCTCACAAGAGAGGCAGCTATGGTTACAGCAAGGAGGGTAAAGAGATAATCTCTCAAACGGATAACGAAAGGCTTTTTCTTATCCAAAGCCCCTGCAATTAGGTCTGGTTCTGTTCCGTCTTTCTCCCAAAATGTTTTAAACTTTGGGAAAAGATAAATTATGCCGAGAACTGATACAAATGATAACTGGAAAGATATGTCATAAATTGCAAGGGGAGATATGATAAGGATTGCAAATCCAGCCGCCGCCAGCGTATTGTAGAGTCCTTTCTCTCTGCCAAAAATGACTGAAACAATAAAGACAAGGACCATGAGAACTGCCCTCTGTGTGGAAACCTGAAAGCCGGCGATAGCGCCATACAAGAGTACAGGTATTATACTGGAAAAGGCAGCAAGCTTTTTTATGTCAGTGGCAAGCATGAGCCTTTCTGACTGTCTGAATAATTGAAAACTTATCCAGTATGCCACAAATGCAATAATCCCGATATTGAGGCCTGATATGGCGATGATATGCGCTGTGCCTGTGGCGCTAAATACTTCCCTTATATCCTTCGGGATTTCACCTTGCTCTCCGAGGATAAGAGCCTTAATGATGGGGGCATTTTCCACTCCTGAGCTATCAATGAAATCCCTTAATCTATTTCTTATATTTTCAATCTCTGCCTGCAAACCGGTTTTGCCATCGTCGTTCAGCACAGCTATCCATCTCTCATTTTCAATATAACCTGTGACATATATGCCTTGGCGTGCGAGATTGCCTGTATAGTCATATTCTCCTGGGTTGCCAAAGTTTCTTGGTATGCGAAGTTTGGTAATAAATCGTATCCGGTCGCCGTATTTGACCTTTAATCCCCCCGACCCCCCTTGTGCAAATCCCTCCTTGCCTCCCTTTGAAAAAGGGGGGATGGGGGGATTAAAGTGGGGAAAGGGGGGCTTGGAGAATGCGTCTACTCTTTGAGTAGAGGGTAAAGGTGAGGGGGGTAGATTTTCACGCTCCTTTGTGGCCTGAATGCGCATCTCTGGTTCTTCAGATGAAATGGTTTCAAACTGGCTTACAGACTCGCTTCCAACGGTAAGAAGTATCTTTCCTGTAACCTTGTCCCCGAAATCTTTAATCAGGGAAGGAATGACCATTTCTTTATAAAAGTGAGATGAACGAGAATTCAAAAAAATCATTTCTGCGTTTAAATAAAGCCTGACCTTATCAGGGAATCTCTCGGGCGCCCTATATAAAACCCCTTCAATCCTCATGCCGATAGAGTCATCCTTATTTATAAGGTTCGATTGCTCAACAAAACTTTTGATGTGGCTATGTGAAAGTTTTGGATTAAGCATAGTATCTGAAAGAGCTGCGCCAAGGAGAAAGAAAGTAAAATACATGAGTATAAAATTAAATCTCCATCTTTTAGATATTGCGGCTATTAGAATGAGCATTGAAATCATTAAGAGGGGAGAGGTTATTTCGTCCTTAAGCCATTGATATGAAGTTGTTATTATGCCGACAATAAAAATGGTGGTGATTGGGACAAGAGGATGTTTGTGTGAGAATTCAGAGAAGGATTGGGATAGTTTATCCATTATCTTCACTTATTGCGTTTGTATTAATACAAACGCAATAAGTATTGTTACATTGTCATTGCGAGCAAAGCGAAGCAATCTCATAGTTTGAGGGGATTATGGAGCCTGTTCCGATCCGCCTCAGGCGGAGAGGAATCTCCATGTTTGCTGAATCTGCTGCAAGCAACAGGAATGCATGCTCCAAGTTTGCTTCGGCTTCGCCTCGCAACCGCTCTGCTCCTCGTAATGACACATTATTTAATGCGTTTGTATTAGTAATGCCTTTTTTATAGCTTCAGCCATGCCAGGGGTAATCCCTCGAATCATTGTAAGTTCTTCTATAGGCGCTTCTCGTATCTTTTCAACGCTGCCAAAATGTTTTAGCAGGGTGTTTCGTTTAACCCTGCCAATACCGGGGATTTCATCTAAGGCTGATTTTATTTTGCCGCGGAGCTTTTTATGAAAGCTAATGGCAAATCTGTGAACTTCGTCCCGTATCTTTCGCATAAATAAATCTGGAGGCGAGCCTTCTTTTAATATTATTGGGTCTTTAACATTCGGAAGATAAATCTTCTCTCCCGGAATCCCCCCTTTAATTCCCCCCTTATCAAGGGGGGACAGAGGGGGGTGTTCTTTTGCAATGGCAGCTATATCAATATCCTTTATTCCTAACTCGCTTATAACCTTGAGCGCAATATTCAATTGCCCTTTTCCGCCATCGATAAGGATTAAATCAGGAAGGCCTAATTCCCTGCCAGCTTCTCTGTATCGCCTGGATAAAACCTCGCTCATCATACCATAATCATCAGGCTCTTCAAGCGTCCTTATTTTATAAAGGCGGTATCTGTTTTTATTTGGCTTTGCATCTTCAAAAGTCACCATGGCGCCGACAGCGAGTTTGCCGCCTATATTGGATATATCAAATGCCTCGATCATTTTTGGAATCTGTTTCAAGTGCAATCTCTTTCTCAGCGCTTCTAATAATGCCTGATGGCCTTCTACGGATTCCTGTCTCTTCTTAATGGCCTCCTTTGCATTTGCCTCAGCCATCTTTAAAAGCTTGAATCTGTCTCCTTTTGATGGGAGAAATATGCGCACCTTTCTGCCCTTCTTTTCAGAAAGCCAGCCCTCAATTGCTTCCTTATCTTCTATATCAAGTGAAACAATTATCTCGTCAGGGATAAACCTGTCCCTGCAGGCAGTAAGCAGGGATCTATCACCGCTGTAATATTGGGAAAGAAATGATGATAGGGCCTCTTCAGCAGGGAATTCCTGATTCTTGAAAAAAAAGTCTCTTGCACCGCTCAGTCTGCCATCCCTTACGAAAAGGGCTTGAATCAGTAGTGATTCATCGGATGAGACGTATGCAAATATATCACGGTCTATCATTTTCTGAGATACAACCTTTTGTTCTTCTAAAGTTGCCTCTATTGACCTAATCTGGTCTCTTATCTTGCCAGCCTTTTCAAATTTTTGAGCGCTGGATGCCTCAGCCATTGTAGCCCTGAGTTCTGAAAGGAGTTCTTTATTCCTGCCTTCCAAAAACAGAATAGTCTTATCCACCAGTTCTTTATACGCTGTTTCTGAAATAAAATTTACGCACGGCGCAGAGCATATTCCGAGCTGATAATCCAGGCATGGTCTCACCCGATTCCTGAATTCAGACAGACTGCACGAGCAGAGAGGAAAGAGATGACGAATAAATCTTACTGTCTCTCTCGCCTTTTGCGCAGATGCATATGGACCGAAATACTTGTCCCCGCAGGCCCCTCGCTTAAAGCATGCGTGGGCAGGCTTGAGCAGAGAGCGTTTGCCCTCCGTTCTTACCTGCCTTGTTACAAGTATTCTCGGAAACTTCTCGGACAATGTTAATTTTATGCTTACATATGTTTTATCATCCTTTAAACGGATATTGTATCTGGGCTTGTGCTTCTTGAGGAGGGTGTCTTCAAGTATGATTGCCTCTTTTTCATTAGTGGTTATAAGGTATTCTATATCAGAGACTTTCGAGGCAAGAAACTTTACCGTGTATCTTGTATCTGTCGTGTCCCGAAAATAGGAGCGGACCCTGCTTCTGATATTCTTTGCCTTACCGATATATAAAACCTCGCCCTTGCTTCCTTTCATCAAGTATACGCCGGGAGATTGAGGCAGGCCCCTGATGGATTCAAGCAGTGGCAAGTCTTTTAACCTATCCTCTTTAATCATATTGAAAAGTTAGCACTTTCTTTCGATAGTTGCAAATCTCAAAAAAAAAGCCTAAACCAGAACGGCTTAGGCTTTTAAGAGTTGTTTTGTTATTATTTCTATCTGCTACTTTGCTCGTTCTATATACTTTCCATCTGTGGTATCTATACGTAACTTTTCGCCAACATTAATAAATGCCGGCACATTCACGACAAGCCCTGTTTCCATTGTAGCCGGTTTCAGGGTGTTTGTAACTGTTGCGCCTTTGAGATTTGGCGCAGTGTCTACAACCTTAAGTTCAACGACTTGAGGTGGCTCTATGCCAACTGGTTTGCCTTCATAAAAATCAACCATGAATTTTACATTTGCGATTAGATAATAAACATTATCGCCCAGTTCTTCTGAAGAAAGCGATACCTGCTCATAATTTTCCGTATTCATGAAATGATAGTCGGTACCACTGTTATAGAGATATTCCATCTCATGCTGTTCAAGATGCGCCTTTTCCAACTTGTCATCAGAGCGAAAGCGGTTTTCAACGCTTGAGCCTGTTTTAAGATTTTTAAGCTTTGTCTGAACCATACCACGCCAGTTGCCAGGCGTTATATGCTGAACGCTTACCACCCTATACGGCTCACCGTTATACAGGATTGTCATTCCTACCCTAAGCTGTGTTGCTGCAATCATTTTAAAAAAACTCCTTTCAATATGCGCTGTGTCACTTCATTTGTAGAAAAATGAAGTGTTTTTATTATAATTACACACCCAACTAACAGTTGTCAAGCCGTGCAGGCCACTTGCATAAAATAATCAATTCATTTCTTGACATATTTTGGAGATTTGTCATATATTGCTCCCCTACGTTCGGGAGGGGGTAAATTGCTGGATATTGGTAGAGACAATAATATTGCGCTGTTTACCTTAAACAATCCTCCAGTTAATGCCCTATCTTCTGAACTCATAGCAAGGCTCAAGGCAGCTTTTCAAGATTTAAGTAAAGAAAATAATATCAAAACTATCATTATAACTGGCGCTGGTAAAACCTTTTGCGCAGGCGCTGATATAAAAGAGATGGCTGCAATTAAAACACGTAAAGAAGGAGAGTTGTTTGCAGGGAATGGCCAGGGATTGATGGATATGATTGAAGGTTCAAATATTCCTGTGATAGCTGCGATAAACGGCGCCTGTATCGGCGGCGGAAACGAACTTGCAATGGCCTGTCATATGCGAATTGCATCTGAGAATGCGTGGTTTTCCCAGCCTGAGATAAATCTTGGCATTATACCTGGCTTTGGTGGAACGCAGAGGCTGCCGAGAATTATAGGCAGAGCAAAGGCTGTAGAGCTTATACTTACCGGGGATAAAATTGGGGTTAAAGAGGCTCTGATTTTTGGTCTTATCAATAAGATAACCAGTCCAGAAAAATTAATGGATGAGGCAAAGGCACTTGCTGGCATATTTGCAAGCAAGGGGAAATTGGCTATTGCAGCATGTCTTAAGGCAATACATGGAAGGGATGCTGAAAATAAGCTTTTTGGCGAGATATGCGAGACAGAGGATAAAAAAGAAGGCATAAAGGCATTTCTGGAAAAGAGGAAGGTGGTTTTTAAGGATAAGTAAAATTTCTGAGGAAACCCACATAAGTCCGCCCAAGGCGGGGGCTCATCTGCCTTTGGCGGAGGGGATGAAAATTGGATTTTTGTAGCGTTGGGGTTTATCCCCAACGGCACGCTAAGCGTGCCAACGAAAAACTGTTGCCCATAAAGGGCAACGCTACGGTAATATGAATATGAAGCATTTTCGGAGGAAAAAGGAGGTGATTCTATTTGGATTATTGCATTTTTTAATCACAAAAGGAAAAGGAGGTGAATGACACATAATAAAAAATTATTCGTTTATCGGTGTGGTTTTTTAGAGAATCATATCGGTTTTATTTTTAACATATCTGAGGAAAAATCAGCAGGTAGTTGAAAAAGGCTCAGTCGCAATGACAAGTATCCCAGCTTTTCAGCTACTTGCCAGAATTAAAAAAATCAAAAATCAAATTAATCAAGGAGACTACAATGGAAAGTTTAATAACTTATCGTAATGAAGCCTTTAAAAAAGATATCGGAATTATTAGAGAAAAGAGCGACCACCCTTATAGGCTGCTCAACGAAGCAACTTTGAAATTTATTTCGACATTGGAGGATATTGAAAAGAGATATCTCGATTCTCAAGAGACCCCTGATGAGCTTTTAAACGCAGTTACAAAGGCCATTACCAACATGAACTCTGTCTGCGAGCAATTTGAAAGGATGGTTGATCATGATGGTGACATCATAAAAGAGGCGCGAATTGACTTTAGAAAGAGAACCGATTCTATTTTATCCAAAAGCTATTTTATAAATCGTGCACGGACCTGGCCGCAGGGATACCAGGGCGACCATAAAATGCTTGAGTCTCTATACAGGAATACACCTCAGTCTGAAGGGATAGGTTACTATCTCGATTTGTATGCCCTTAATGTAGCACTTGCTGAAGGCGTAAGAAATAGGATAAAGAAACTTGAGGATATATTGAGTGAAGAGATATCAATGAGAAATAAGCCATCCGTTCTGAATGTTGCCTGTGGGTCATGCAGGGAACTTATGGGGGCGTCTCCAGCCATTATAAATTCCGAAGCTAAGGTTACCTGTATAGATTTTGATAATGATGCCCTTGATTTTGCCCAGAGCCGACTCTACCATACAGGCGCGCTTCCGCAGATAGAGCTTCGTAAGTATAATGCTGCCAGAATGTTTGATCATGAGCTGAATATGGCAGCATTCGGGAAGCAGGATATCATTTATAGCGTAGGATACTTTGACTACCTTGAGACTGATTTTCTTGTAAAGATGCTCAGTTCCCTGTATATGCTGCTCAATCCTGACGGAAAACTTATAATGACCTTCAAAGATGCAGATTATTATAAAACCCAAGATTATCACTGGCTAATTGATTGGGATGGGTTCTTACAGCGAAATGAAAATGATTTCAAGAGAATATTAAAGAAGGCGTGGATTCCTGACAATGCATTATCGCAGACCCGCGATAAATCCGGTGTTATAATCTTTTGCACAGCCACAAAATAAAATACTACTACAAATCCCCCCTTGCCCCCCTTCCCCGATAAAATTATTCGAGGACAAGTTTCTAAAGGGGGGATGGGGGGGATTACCCTGCTTGTTTGCTCTTCGCATGAATGATGCCATTAATCATGAAATTCTATTGCCCACAGCCTCAAAAATTGATAAACTCAAACCAATTATAAGGTAGTCCATAATAAAATATACATATTAAAGAGGCTTGAACCAAAATCTCATACGTTGTCATTCCCGCAATCTTTAAGCTTGTCCTCGAATAGCTTTTATCGGGGGCGGGAATCCAGAGTCCCCTGATTAAAGCATTCAGGGGCAGGCTTTATGTTTTAGCCAGTATCGCAAAGACACTGGATGCCCCTCCCCCTTTATCCCCCTCACAGAGGGGGACAGGGGGAGGGGCATGACAGATTTATTTTTTGGCCATGTTGTTACTATTATGGACTGATTAATACAAACGCATTAAATAATGTGTCATTACGAGGAGCAGAGCGGTTGCGAGGCGAAGCCGAAGCAAACTTGGAGCATGCATTCCTGTTGCTTGCAGCAGATTCAGCAAACATGGAGATTCCTCTCCGCCTGAGGCGGATCGGAACAGGCTCCATAATCCCCTCAAACTATGAGATTGCTTCGCTTTGCTCGCAATGACAATGTAACAATACTTAGTGCGTTTGTATTAGTAACTCATGCCAGAAAAGTCACTTTCCAATAAGGTTGCGATAGTAACCGGCGGCACAAGAGGTATAGGCCGCTCTATAGTTATTGCCCTTGCAAAAGAGGGCGCTGACTGCGCATTTACTTACCTAAAAAATCAAGAACTTGCAAATTCTCTTGTTAAAGAAGTTGCCAATATTGGCAGGCGAGCGCTTCCGATTCAGATGGATGTCCGTGATTTTGAAAGCTCAAAAAACCTTATCGAAAAAGTCAAAGAAACCTTTGGGCGACTTGATATTCTTGTAAATAATGCAGGAATCATAAGAGACAAGTCCCTCATGAGGATGAGTAAAGATGACTGGTCTGATGTAATTGATACTGACCTGACAGGCGTATTTAATACCACACGGGCATGTATAATCACATTTCTTAAGCAAAAAAGCGGAAATATTATCAATATTTCATCAGTAAACGGCGTTCACCCTCTTCCAGGCCAGGTAAATTATGCTGCTGCAAAGGCAGGTGTAATCGGATTTACCAAGTCGCTTGCAAAAGAGGTAGCTCCATACAATATAAGGGTTAATGCAGTAGCGCCGGGTTTTATTGAAACAGATATGACCAGAGACCTTACAGAAGAGTACAAAAACAAATTCCGTGGTCTTATACCGTTGAGCAGATTCGGAACGCCAGAAGAGGTTGCGAAGGTAGTGCTATTTTTAGCCAGCGAGAGAGCCGGATACATAACAGGGCAGACAATACAGATAGATGGAGGGTTGGGGATATAAAAATTATAGCTCTTTATGAAATGTTAGAAGTTTGTTTTAATGTCATCTCTATGTTGTCATTGCGAACCTGCCGAAGGCAGGTGAAGCAATCTGAACTTTCAGGTCATTGCGAGGGCAAAGCCTGTGGCAATCTCCTTAGATAAACAGTACTACATTTACATAATGACTGACAAGAGTAACACAGTTCTCTACACTGGAGTAACTAAGGACTTAAAAAGAAGAGTTTTTGAGCATAAAGAGAAGTTGATTGATGGATTCACAAAGAGGTATAACATTATCAAATTGGTTTATTATGAGATTTTCAGAGACATTGAAAGTGCAATTTTGAGAGAGAAACAGATTAAGGGTGGCTCAAGGGCCAAAAAGATTACCTTGGTTAACAGTATGAATTCAGCGTGGAAAGACCTATATGAAGATTTATGAGACAGGTCCAGAACCCTTCACTTTTTGTCATTCCAAGCGTAGCCCTGAACCAAATGGTATAGGGCATAGCGAAGAATCTTGGTGGTTTGCTCAGGGTAAACTCCGTGAGGGATTGCGGAGCCTGTTCCGAGCAATGTCATTGCGAACGTAGTGAAGCAAACCCAAAAAGATTGCTTCAGCCGAGATTCATCGGCTTCGCAATGACAGGCGAGGAAGCCACTACCTCGCAATGACGATTAAAAAGGTTTAGTTCATTTGCATGAGCTTATCCATACGTACACAAGTGCTATGAAAGTGGACACGAACAGAGAGGTTGTTATAACCGGCATAGGCATTCTATCTTCTATTGGAATCGGAAGAGATTCCTATTGGAATGCGCTGGCGCAAGGGAGAACAGGTTTTAAAAAGATAAGCCTCTTTGATACATCCGGGTTTAAGGTGCATGTTGCAGGAGAGATAGACTTTGACCCGATTCAATTCCTCGGCAAAAAAGGGCTGAGGGATTTGGACAGAAGTATAAAACTCGTAAACTCAGCAGCAAAACTTGCGATTGATGATGGTAAGCTTGAAATAACAGAAGAAAACACCCATTCCATCGGCGTCTCTATTGGCGCTACATTTGGAAGCCTACATAGCATCTCTCAATTTGACAGAGTTGGCCTTATCGAGGGGCCCCGGAATGTAAATCCATCCCATTTCCCAAATACCGTATTAAATTCCCCTGCCAGCCAGATATCTATCCGCTTTAATATAAAAGGGTTTAACACAACTATATCTACTGGTTTTTGTGCAGGCCTCGATGCTGTATATTATGCAGCAGATTTTATAAAATTGAATAGGGCTGATGTTATTCTTACTGGCGCTGTAGAAGAGCTGTGCGAAGAAACCTTGCTTTTGTTTCACAATACAGATTATTTATCAGGCTTAGACGGCTCAGAACCTGTTAGCTGTCCATTTGATAAACGAAGAAACGGTTTTATCCTGTCTGAAGGCGCTGCGGTTTTGGTTGTTGAGGATAAAGAACATGCTATGAAGAGAGGCGCTAATATTCTTGCAACTGTACTCGGCTATGGCAATTCATTTGACCCATCAAACAACAGAGGATTTAGCCCTGTAGGTGCTGGGCTAAACAATGCTATCAGTACTGCCCTTAAAGAAGCCTCCCTTGACCCAAAAGATATAGACTATATATGCTCCTGCGCCAACTCAACAAAGGAGCTTGATAAGATGGAAACCCATGTGATAAAGGGTATTTTTGGAGAGGATGCATATCAAGTGCCGGTTAGTTCTATAAAATCCATGGTTGGAGAGTCTTATTCGGCTTCCGGCTCGCTCGCATTAGCTGCGGCAGTTGGCGCAATACAGAAGGGATTCATCCCGCCAACAGTAAATTATAAAGAAAAAGACCCTGAATGCGACCTTGATTATGTGCCGAATAAATCGAGAAAGAAGAGAGTAAATAAGGTGCTTGTTACATCAGCAGACCCGTATGGACAGAATACAGCGGTTGTATTGGGAAGATATCTGTAAAAGTTTTTTCTCAATTAGCCCTCCCCCTTATCCCCTCCCATCACCCCGCTTAGCGGGGTCAAGGGAGGGGAAATAAGAGGGTAGCCCGTAGTGGCTATTGCAATAATATTGCAATAATATGGAAAACCAAATGACACTCGACTTCGAACAAATTAAAGAACTCATACCCCAGCGCTTCCCCTTTATCATGATAGATAGGGTTTTAGAGGTTGAGCCTGGAAAGCATGCCATTGCAGTAAAGAATGTTTCAGGCAATGATGTGTTCATTCCGGGTCACTTTCCTGAAAAGGCCATTATGCCAGGGGCACTAATCATAGAGGCAATGGCGCAGACTGCCATAATACTTTTTGCTTATACTGAAGAACAGAAGAAGGATAGGAATAATCTCCCTTCATCCCCTGCAAATCCCGCCTTACCCATGGGGACAGATTTCAAATCTGTCCCCAAAAAAGGGGGGGTGGGGGGATTTTTCAAAGGGGGAAAAGAGGGGGATTTAGAAAAGGGAGGGCAAGGGGGGGCGAGTGACAAAAAACCCCTTTATTATTTTGGTTCAGTTAAGGCAAGGTTTCTCTATCCAGTAGTTCCCGGGGATCAGATAAAGATAAAGGTAGTAAATGTTAAGTCATTGCCTACGAATGCCTATGTATCAGCAGAGGCGTTTGTTGATGATAAGCTCATAGCAGAGGCAGAGCTTGTATTCAGTGTAAAAGATGAGGGCTTAAAGTGAATTGCAATATTTTAATCGGCTTATACTATCCTGCATAAAAGTGATACAATAGAAACACTTAATGACAGGAGGGTGAAATGCCTAAAAGATATATCTTGAGCGAATATGTGGAACAGGCCATGGCGCAATCTGTCTATGATAAGCTGGAGGACGGCACATTCGCTGGCAGAATTCCTTTCTGCAAAGGGGTCGTGGCCTTTGGGGCTACTTTGAGAGAGTGCGAAGATGAACTGCATTCTACACTCGAGGATTGGATATGGGTTGGACTCAAATTGAAGCATCCCTTGCCGGTTATTGGTGACATTGATCTTAATAAGGAGCCAGCCTGTGAGCCAGTGGATGCCGTGTAAACGTCGAGATTTCATTCTGTCATTGCGAGGCGGAGCCGAAGCAATCTCAAAGTTATTTCCTCCTACCTTTTGCAACAACATCACCATAAGTAAATTATACGACATTTTATGGATAAACAATACTATGTTTACATAATGACCAATAAGAATAATACAGTTCTTTATACAGGCGTCACTAATGACTTATTAACAGTCACAAAATAGAATGGACGTAAATCAGAACAACCTACACTGTCATTCCCGCAGAGCCTGCCCTCGAATGTATCTATCGGGGGTATTTAGCGGGAATCCAGTCCCCGATTAAAGATTTCGGGGACATGTATTTAAAACATGGATGCGTCCCCGAATGCTTCTGTCGGGGATAGAACCCTTCTGGCATGACAAAAGTTGGGTTGCTGTTTATCTTGGTGAAAACACATGTCTATACTATTGGAGTGTCCCTAAAGTTCCTTTACTGTCATTCCGCACTTGATGCGGAATCCAGTCTTTGATTTTACTGGATTCCCGCTTTCGCGGGAATGACGAACTATGGTAAAGCTATTTATGGGACTATCCACTATTATGAGACCATTAATAAAGAGAAGGGTGTATGAGCATAAAGAGAAATTGATTGAGGGGTTTACAAAGAAGTATAACATTTCCAAACTTGTTTATTATGAAGTTTTCAGAGATATTGAGAGCGTTATTTTAAGAGAGAAACAGATTAAAGGTGGCTCGAGGGCTAAAAAACTTAAATTGATAAATTGTATCAGTAGTGTCCGGTTAAATTAAAAAAGTTGAATCCCCTTGAAACAACCTGATTCTACGGCATCAAGTCGAATCCGTCATTCCCGCGAAGCTTGTCCCAGCATGCTTTAAGCAGGGAGCGGGAATCCAGGTGGTTTCCGGCATCTTTTAAAGACACTGGATTCCCGATAAAGGCCTCGGGA
>Ga0156190_1111_pt1 | contig 36809 bp, 35 predicted proteins | sample RifCSPlowO2_12_FD_107843 | JGI IMG/M metagenome (GOLD analysis project Ga0156190, IMG submission 107843) | Deltaproteobacteria bacterium RIFCSPLOWO2_12_FULL_42_16 | reverse complement strand
ATACGGCAGACATATTCGAAGGCGAAAGAACTTTCTCAGATGAAACATCCCTTATTTACTTTACCTCAGGCACAACAGGGCCTCCGAAGCTCGTTGTGCATATCCAGGCATCTTATCCGCTTGCACATCTCATAACAGGAAAATACTGGCTTGACTTAAAGCCCGGCGATATCCACTGGAATGTCTCTGACACTGGATGGGCAAAGGCAGCATGGTCAAGCCTTTTCGGGCCGTGGCACATGGGCGCAACTATATTTTCATTCTATAAGAAAGGGCGGTTTGACCCGCTCCTTGCAATAGATATCATGAAGAAATATCCCATCACTACCTTCTGCGGCCCGCCAACAGCATATAGGATGATAGTAAAGGAGTCTCCTTCCGGCAAACTCAATCTCAAACCCCGCCATTTTGTTGCAGCAGGCGAGCCGCTCAACAGAGAAATAATTGAGATATGGAAGGAGAGGACAGGAAAGTATATCTATGACGGCTATGGCCAGACAGAAACTATTAATGTGCTGGCAAATTTCAGGTGCCTTCCTGTAAAGCCTGGCTCTATGGGAAAGCCTGTGCCTGGGTTTATTGTGGATATTGTGGATGAGGATGCTAATCCTGTTGCTCCGGGCATTGAGGGAGAAATAGCAATCAAAGTAAAGCCTCAAAGACCTGTTGGGTTGTTCAAAGAATATCTCGATAACCCTGAGGCAACAGCGAGTGTATTTAAAGGCAATTGGTATTTAACAGGAGACAGGGCATATAAGGATGAGGACGGCTACTTCTGGTTTGTAGGAAGGGCTGATGACATCATACTCGCTTCTGGATATCGGATTGGGCCGTTTGAGGTAGAGAGCGTTTTGATTGAACATCCTGCTGTAAAGGAATCCGCTGTTGTTGCAAGCCCGGATGAGGTAAGGGGAGAGGTTGTGAAGGCGTTTATCGTCCTGACAAAAGGCTTTAGTCCATCAGAGGCGCTGGTCAAAGAGCTTCAGGAATTTGTCAAAAGCCATGCAGCGCCTTATAAATATCCGCGCAAGATTGAGTTTGTTGATGAACTTCCAAAAACCATAAGCGGAAAGATAAAAAGGATGGAATTGAAAAAGAAGGAGTTTGGTAGGTAATTATTGCAGAAAATGCAAATGCATTTTCTGAGTTATTTTACTTTTGGCGCGGGCTGCTGCTGGCTTATACAATGGATTGTGCCGAGGCCGTAAACGAGGTCGGTGCAGTTGATTCCAACGACCCTGCGGTCTGGAAACTGAGCCTGAATAATATCCAGGGCCCTTTTGTCATTCTCATGGCCGAAGATAGGCGCCAGCACTACTTTGTTGCCTATGTAGAAGTTTGCGTAGCTGGCCGGGAGCCTTCCTTCCTCGTCGCCGATGAATCCGGGCATCGGCAATTTAATGATATTCAATCTCTTTCCGTCCTGGTCTTTTGCTTTGAACAGGGTTTCATAGCTCTCAAGGAGTATTGGATAGTTCTCGTCATTTTTGTCTTCTTCATAGGCGCACAAAACAGTGGTCGGATTTACGAATCTTGCTATATCATCTATGTGCCCGTCTGTATCATCGCCCTCGATGCCGTTCTTAAGCCAGATAATGTGCGACACACCGAGGTACTCCCTCAGATATTCTTCAATATTTTCTCTGGTAAGATGTGGATTCCTGTTTTTATTGAGCAGGCACTGCTCTGTTGTAAGAAGCGTGCCTTTTCCATTTACCTCTATTGAGCCGCCCTCAAGAATAATCCCCGGCTTAAAACAGGGAAGCTTCATTTGCTGATTTATAAAATCAGGTATGTTCGTATCCTTCATGAGGGTTTCATACTTTCCTCCCCATGCATTGAATATCCAGTGGGTCATGGCAAGGCTGCCGTTATTCTTGTTTACAAGGAAGATGGGGCCATAATCCCTGAACCATACATCTGCATAGTCGTAGACATGGAATATAATATCCCCCAGGTTGACTCCGCCTTCTTTCAAATATATCTTAGCCCTCTTCTTCATCGCATCATCCCTTACAAAGAGGTTTACCTTTTCGCAGGCTGATATTGCCCTTATGAGCTCAACATAGATATTTTCTGCCTTTTCCACCCTATCCGGAAAGGTTATCGGGTCATGAGGCCATGAGAGCCATATGGCGTCATGCCTCTCCCATTCAGCAGGCATGTAATAGCCGAGGTTTCGAGGTGTATTTTGTACGGTCATGTTATTTTTGGGTCTTGCAGATCAGCGGGTATGTATCAGGCCTTCTGTTATTGAGGAACCCCCAGCCTTCGCGAATTTTCTTGTTCATACTTAAATCTATTGTTGCAACTAAAATTTCTTCTTTGTCATGGCTCGCCTTTTTGAGCACCTTTCCAAAGGCATCTGAGACAAACGACCCGCCCCAGAACTTAAACCTGTCCTCCTCCCCAACCCTGTTTACAGCTGCGATATGGATGCCGTTTGCTATGGCATGTCCCCGCTGGACAGTCTCCCATGCATTATGCCAGTCGCCGTCCTCGGAATGATGCCCCTTTACCCAGCCTATGGCAGTGGGGTAGAATATTATATCAGCGCCCATGAGCGTATTTATCCTTCCTGCCTCAGGAAACCACTGGTCATAGCAGATAAGAACGCCTACGGAAGCGAATTTTGTTTTGTAGACCTGATAGCCGAGGTTGCCGTCCTTAAAATAATTTTTCTCATAGAAGAGAGGGTCAAAGGGGATATGTATCTTGCGATATGTGCCGAGGATGGTTCCGCCTGCATCTATTGTAACAGCAGAGTTGTAAAAATTGCCATCCGATGCCTTCTCAAATAGAGGGACTATTATCACAATGCCGAGTTCTTTTGATAGTTGTGAGAAAAGGTTTATTGTATCGCCTGGGATTGGCTCTGCGAATTTCCCGGCACTATACTTTTCATACTGCGGAAAATAGATTGCATTGAACAGCTCCTGAAGGCAGATTATCTGCGCACCCTTTTCTGCTGCCTTTCTCACCAATCCGGCAGTCTTGCGGATATTCTCCTGGACATTATCTGTAACTGCAGTCTGGATAAGGCCTATCGTGACCTCGCTCATATTGCGATTCCTTCCTTCATAAAAAGCCCTTGTAGAGCCAAAATAAGCGCAGATTTCTGACAGCCTGTTGCAATATCACATTTATTTGCAATTATCAATCGCTTATTACCCTTTTACTAACGTCCTCCCTGTCATCTCCTGAGGCTTTTCAAGACCCATTAACTCAAGGATAGTTGGGGCAACATCAGAAAGTCTGCCATCTCTCAAAGAAATAACCTTCTTTTTATCATAAATCAATACAAACGGCACAAGGTTTGTCGTATGGGCGGTATACGCATCTTTTGTACCATAATCTATCATCTGCTCGATATTCCCATGGTCTGAGGTAATAAGCGCAGTCCAGCCCTTTTCCTGAGCAACGGTTATAACCTTTGACAGGCACGCATCTACAACCTCGCATGCCTTTATAGCAGCATCCATATTGCCGGTATGCCCAACCATATCGCCATTGGCGTAGTTTACGAGGATAAATTTATAATCTCCGCTCTTTATCCTCTTAACCAGCTCATCCGTAACGAGATATGCGCTCATCTCAGGTTTTTTGTCATAAGTAGGCACTTCTTTGGGCGATGGGATAAGCACCCTTTCTTCTATATCGAATGGCTTTTCTACACCGCCATTAAAGAAAAATGTTACGTGCGCGTATTTTTCTGTCTCTGCAATCCTCAACTGCTTTATTTCGTTTTTGCTCAAGACCTCGCTGAGGATATTCTTCAGGCTTTGCGGCGGAAATACAACAGGAAGATTGAATGTGGCATCATATTCTGTAAGGCACACATAGCTGGATAATTTTGGCTTATTGCCCCTGTTGAATCCCTTGCAATCCTCTTGGGTAAATGTCCTTGTAAGCTCCCGCGCCCTGTCTGCCCTGAAGTTAAAAAAGATTATACTGTCACCATCATTTATTGTCGCAAGAGGTTTATTGTTGCTGGTAATCACTGCCGGCAAAACAAATTCGTCTGTTTCGCCTCTTTTATATGCTTCGTCAACTGCCTCAAGCGGACTTTTTGACCATCTGCCGTCTCCGCTCCTCAACGCCTTATACGCCTTTTCCACCCTTTCCCATCTGTTATCTCTGTCCATAGCATAGTAACGGCCTGATATTGTGGCTATTCTGCCGCTTCCTGTTTTATCAAGATAGGTCTGAAGATTTTCAATATACCCCTTGCCGCTCGTTGGCGGCGTATCTCTACCGTCAAGGAAGGCATGGATAAAGACTCTGTCCAGACCGTTTTGTTTGGCCATATCCAGAAGTGCAAAGAGATGATTTATGTGGCTGTGAACACCTCCGTCCGAGACAAGCCCCATGAGGTGCAGAGAGCTGCCAGATTTTTTAGTTGCGGCCATTGCATCCAGTAAAATTTTGTTTTTGAAAAAATCACCGGCCGCTATCTCACGGTCTATGCGGGTAAGCTCCTGATACACAACCCTGCCGGCTCCCATGGTGAGATGCCCCACCTCTGAATTTCCCATCTGTCCCTCGGGCAGGCCGACAGACAGGCCGGAGGTTTCCAGCCTGGAGTGAGGAAATTCCCTGAAAATCTTTTCTACAAAGGGCATCCTTGCCAGCGCTTGCGCATTTCCTTCTTTACGCTGGTTTATACCCCAACCATCAAGCACAATTAAAATAAGAGGCCTCATATTTTTCCTTTTTGAATGATAGTATCAGGGAGGTTGGTTGCGTGGTTAGTGTGAATATGGTTCATTCCTTAAAATCGTAAACGCCCTGTAAATCTGCTCCAATAGAATCAATCTTGCCAATTCATGCGGGAATGTCATTGATGAAAGAGAGAGAACCAAGTCAGCCCCTTCTAAGATTGATGGGTGCAGGCCGTATGCCCCGCCTACAACAAAACAAATTCTTCTTTTGCCTATTGTCGAAAGCTTATTTACAAGTTCAGCAAATTTATCTGATGTGTATTGACTTCCCTTATCGCCGAGGGCAATGACAAAATCGCCCTCTTTAATTTTTTCCAGAATGTTTCTTGCCTCTTTCCCAAGAACCTTCTGCGCCGGTATATTGCGGCCAGTTTCTTCCTTAACCTCAAGAATCTCTATTGGAGAATACCTTTTTATACGTGTTAGATACTCCTTTACGCCAGCTTTTATATAGTCTTTCTTGATCCTGCCAACGCAGATAATAGCAAGCTTCAAAGGTTTGCTACCTTACTCTTAAGGGTCTTTGCATCTTCCATCCCATCGAGCTCAGCCTTTGGCGCCTCTGGCCAGAGGCCTTCCAGATTATAAAACTCTCGGACTGGCTCAAGAAAGACATGTGCGATTATATCGCCATAATCAAGAAGCGCCCAATGGCCTTCTCTAATGCCTTCTGTGCTCAATGGCCGCACTCCTTTCTCCTTAAGCCCTTCCTCTACAGAGCTTGCAATTGCCTGAACCTGCCTATCAGATGCGGCGCTACATATAATGAGATAATCAGCGATGCTTGACAGATCGGTTATATTCAGAATAACAACCCCTTCTGCCTTTTTATCCAAGGCAAACTGGGCAGCATTTAATGCCCTTTCTTTTGAACTTAACTTTGTCTTTCCTTTCATTGGTTAGCGGTATAGGCTGTTTTTGATTATATAATCCTCCACCCCTTTCGGCAAAATATACCGCACTGAACCTCCTTCTTTAATAGTTGCCCTTATCTTTGATGCTGATATGCCAAAGAGCGTAGTTTCCATATATGTCACAAATGTGCCATAGTTATTTGCATAAACGCCTCGTTCCGCATCATACCAGAACTTCCTTGCCAGTTCAACAGGGAGAACTTCTCCTATCTTTTTTACAGGATAACCTTGACGGGGAATAACTATAAAATTTGTAACCTTGAACAATTCCTCGTATTCACACCATGTGGTAATATCATTAAATGAATCTGTACCCACAATAAAACTGATTTCTGTACCCGGGTGCATTTCATGGAGAGTCCTTAATGTCACAACAGAATAAGACCTGCCGCCCCTTTTGATTTCAATGTCAGACGCCTCAAAGAATGGATTGTCTCTTACCGCAATCCTTACCATTTCAAGCCTGTGCTGAGCGGATATAAGAGAGCCATTGTCTTTATGCGGCGGTTGATAGGTTGGAATAAGGAGCACCTTATCAATCTTAAAGGCCTCTCTGACCTCTTCAGCAATCCTAAGGTGTCCAATGTGAATCGGGTTAAATGTCCCGCCCATTATGGCTATACGCATAGATAAAAGTTATGAGTTAAGAGTGCAGAGTTTAGAGTCTCCAAATTGAGAAAATATGCTATCTGATAAATATGATAGTGTCAATTCAATTTATAATACATTTACTAACCAGTCCAGAATAGTATTTACACACTATCCCCTTTTGTTCGTCATGCCCGAATTTTTTAATCGGGCATCCAGAGACTAAAAACTACTGGATTCCCGCTAAAAACATGCGGGAATGACACTGTGTGGAATGTATACTCTATATATGCGCTGATTAATATGTCTATACAATTATGGACTCCCTTATAATTCATAATACACATACCTTTTTTATAAGACACTTTTCGCATTTTTTAAAATCTTTTTTCTTTGGACAATGTTCCAATATCCCAAGCCTGCACAATGCAAAGTCGTATTTTACCGGGTCTTGCGGGTCAAGTTTTTTTAGGTTTTCAGTAATCTCCTCTGCCATGTTCCAGTCAGGGCTTTTTCTTTTTGTAAGGCCAATATTTTGAGATATGCGAGCTATGTGCGTGTCTAAAGGAATTATTAGTTTACTTGCGCTTATATCCTTCCAGAGACCAAAATCCAGCCTGTCCCCTTTGCGCACCATCCACCGCAGATAAAGATTCAATCTTTTACACGGGCTTCCATTCTTAGGGGAAGGAAAGAAAAACCTGACACCCGCATCAGTTGGAAGACTCTTTGTGCCGTAAAGTGCAGAAACATCTAATGACAAGACCCTTTCAGAAAAACTTATAAGGCTGTTTTTTATATTCGCATCTTTCGTGCTATAACCCTTTAAGAAAAACCCCCCTACAGAACCGCTCTCCTCTATCATCTGCTTTGCAAAATATATAAGGCAGGCAATATCCCTGCCTGTATTGAATCTATGCACAAATCCGTCAAACAGCCCCTTATCTTTTACTGGATTAAACCTCACAGTAAATCGGTATGGTTTATTGTCCATTCGTTCCAGCACAGTTTTTATGCTGGAACGGATCCTTTCAACCTGACCGTAAGCCAAAGAGGATGCAATGAGGCCTACAATCTCTTTATCTTCTGATGTCTTAAACTTATGGATGAATTCAAGCGGGTCTGGCGAGAGGAATTTAAGGTCAAAGGTGCGGTAGAGTTTATCAAGGCAGGGCTTTAAATTTTTCATGTCTTACCAGGCTGTTGAAAAAGTCTTCACCAGCCCTGATTACACAGATTAGAAAATGATTACACAGATATTTACTGAAATTCCAATGAGTTTTAATCTGTGTAATCTTGTCTTTTATCTGTGTAACCCCGCTTAGCGGGGTGTAATCGGAGATTGTTGAGTTTTTCAACAAGCTCTTACAAACTAACATATTTTATCTTATATTTGCCTATCTCTATAACATCGCCATTTTTTAGATGGCGCTCCTGTATCTTTTCTCCATTAACCTTTATTTTGCCACCCTTAGACATTAATACAAAATCGCTCCCCTTGCCTCTCAAAATGCTGGCGTGATGGTCAGAGACCCCACCCTCTTGAAGTTTCACCTGCATTTCTTCTCCAGCGCCTATGGTCGTAACAGTGGATTTCAACTCAAACTCCTTGCCGTCTTCTGATACTAACCTGGCAACCTCTTGCTTTGTCGCTTTTATCTGGGAGGGGTCAACATACATGGTCTTATCTGAGGCAGCAGCCTCTTTTGCGGCAGAAGGGGGCGCCTTATAAACGAGTATATATTTTAATATCTGAATCTGGTCGCCGTCTTTAAGCTCTCTGCTGTCAATCTTTTCGCTGCTTATAAATGTCCCATTAGAACTTCCTTTATCTTCAATAAAGAATTTTCCGTTTTTCTCAATGATAGCTGCATGGTGTCTTGAAACCCCCGGATTCTCAATTAATATATCACTCCCTGCGCTTCTGCCAATGGTGGTCTCTGCTTTGGTAATGACAAATTTGTTAATTGTCTTGTCAGCGAGTCTTAAGATTATCTCAGCCCCGCCAATTGAAACTGCTGCAGAAGACCTTTTTATATAATGGTCAATCAAACTCTTAGGCAGCTCCTCTTTCTGTGAAACCGCATCAGGCGCAGGGGTCATTTGTATATCATCAAAGACCTCAATTGATGGAATATGATTTTTTTCGCCAAAGATATATAGTAGCAGCCCTTCCTTTGGTTGCTCCTTTGCATATGCGCCATCCGGCAAATAGTTAAACGATGGCCTTCCTTTAAGACATATTGAGAATCCCATCTTATCGCCGCATCTTGTAGCGATTATGCTGCCAACACCTTTTTCGCTAAGGTCATTAAGCAATTTTTCCATATCAACCATATCCGCAGTAAACTTCTGTATCGGCTTCTTCCTAAAATAAACAAGTATGCTTAATAGGAGTTTTTTCTCCACCTGATAGAATGTCAAATCAGATGCGCCAATTCTTGAGTATGCATCAAAAAATTCTCTAATATCAAGAAAAGACAAATCTTCTTTTTCTATTCTGCCAGATGCGTATGGCCTCCCCCCAACCACAAATAGATATACCGAATCTTCATTTTCTGGGATAACAAAGAACCCGTCTTTGGTTGCTGTAATTACATCAAAAAAGATTGCATCAAATCCCTTTATATCGCAATTTTTCTCTTCAAATAGTTTTACAGCAGATGGGAATATTGGCATCATCTCTCCTCCGCAATGAGCTCAAAGGCAATCTTGAACCTTGAGTTTTTGTTGTAGCCCTTAATATCTTCTAAATCTCTCTCCTGGAGCGCCGCACACAGGGCATCTGTCAGGGGCCTTCCCTTTCACCTTATGTCCGCATTGAGTGCAGCTATTAATTTCACTGGCCTCTAAATCAAATCCGACCTTTGCCGTCTCTTTTACCTCTGGAGATGGAATTGCAGTTGGTTTTTCTGTTGAAGGCGGTATTGCGCTCGGTTTTTCTGGCTCAGAGGGTTTTTCTGTGGGCCTTACTGCCTTTTGCTCTTCTGGCAATTTTTCTGCAGCTTTCTGGGCTGGAGGTTTGGCAACAACCTCTTTTTTACCTTCTTCTATTTGTCTCTCTTGTTCCTTGTCCTCTCTTAATAATATTGCTTGAAGCCTTCCCACATGGCCCTTCTCTTCTCTTATTATGTCCAAAAGCGCTTTTTTTGTATCCTCATTTGCAGTTAATGCTGTCATTTGCTCATAAAGATTTATAGTATCCAGTTCTGATGAGAGCCCTGCCCTCAATATCTCTTTATTGATATCTGCTTTACTTATCTTCTCAGGGTTTAAAAAAATTTTTGACAATTTGTCTTTATTCATACAAAGAACCTATTGTTCACTCCGAAAATCCCTCAAATCTCCCCCCTGCTTAATACCTGCAGGGGCAGGCTCTAACCCCTCTTTGCCAAAGAGGGGAACTTTAACCCCCCCCTTTGAAAACTTGTCCTCGAATTGTTTTATCGGGGAAGGGGGATTGAGGGGGATTTTCATACCCCTTTGTGAGCTTATAGCTCGTATGGGTTTCACAAAAATTTAACCAGAACGGCGGTTATATTATCATCCCCGCCATTAAAATTTGCAAGACTTATTAACTCTTCACAGGTGTTATCCGGATTATCAGCCCCCCGCCTGATGGTATCTAAAATGTCGCCATCTTCTACCATTGATGTTAAGCCATCGGAACAGATAAGCACAAAATCATTTTCTATAGTATCTTCGTCTCTTGTATCCACCTCAACAAACTCTGATACGCCAATTGCCCTGGTAATAATATTCTTGTGCGCTGATTTTTTTGCCTCTTCTTTTGTTATAAGCCCCATAGAGAGTTGCTGGCTTATCAGAGAATGATCCTTTGAGAGTTGCTCAATAGCATTATCCCTAATCCTGTAAATCCTGCTGTCCCCGACATTTGCTGTTGCGAAGCCGTCATTGCACAAAAGAATACCGGCAAGGGTTGTACCCATACCCTTCATCCCCCTATTTTGCACAGCCATCTCAAATACAGCCTTGTTTGCAAGCTGTATAGCCCTTGCAAAGATTTCTGAATTGGGGGGGCCCTTTTTTAACCAGTCAGTCAAGCTCAACTTTACAACCTCAACCGCCACCTGACTTGCTATTTCACCTGCTGCATGTCCGCCCATGCCGTCTGCCACAAGGAAGAGGCCGATATCATCTGCTACGCAGAATGTATCCTCATTTGCCTTTCGCTTTTTGCCTATGTCTGTTTTTGCTGCAAATTTGAAATTCATATTTTGGACCGAGGCAACCGTGTTGCCGTCAACGGCGACATGGTCGCCTTGCTCCATATCTTCATCCCATCTTTGCCAGACACACCCTTATTGCATCTGCAAACTCTTTGCCTGTCTGAAACCTGTCTTCAGGTCGTTTAGTAAGCGACATATCTATAAGCGATTGTAGTAATGGCGGCACATCCGGTTTATGTGTTTTTAGCGGCAAAGGTATTGCATTTGCAATCTGATACATAATGGTTGTTACTGAATCACCGCCAAATGGCTTCTCACCTGTTAAGAGTTCATAAAGAATTACACCAAGTGAAAACAGATCGCTTCTGCCATCAACCTTTTTGCCTGCTATTTGTTCAGGCGACATATACACAGGGGTGCCCATGACAATGCCTGTTTTTGTATGAGATGAAGATTGTATCCTCGCTATGCCAAAATCAGTTATCTTAATCTCACCCTTAGAAAGAATCATGATGTTTGCAGGTTTTATATCCCTGTGCACTATGCCGTTTCTATGGGCATAATCAAGGGCCTCGCTGATTTGCCCTATAACTTTTAAAACAGTCTTCGACGGCAAGAGATTGGACTTTTTGCACCACTTCTCAAGGGTCTTGCCTTTTAAAAGCTCCATTGCGATGTATGCAAGGTCAGCCTCCTCTCCCACATCATATATGGTCACAATATTGGGATGATTGAGATTGCCGGCGCTCTCTGCCTCTCTAAAAAAGCGGTCTTTCACAGCCTGAATAGCATCAGCATCAACATCATCAAAGTGCACAGTCTTTATTGCCACCTCTCTTTTCATGGTTGGGTCAATGCCCTTATATACAACACCCATAGCGCCTCTGCCAAGCTCCTCTACTATCTCATACCTTCCAATAGTGGGTTTCTCCATTCCATCTACAATGGCTGTGCCGCCTGCTCCGCCAGAGGCGGATGCCTTCTGGCCCTGCCATAGACCTGTTGTTGTGACAGCGCTTAATTTTTTTAGACGCTCTGCAATATCCTTGTAGTTTTTATCTGCCCTGGCAATGTGCTCATACACAGATATTGCCTTTCCAGCCATCCTTTTTCTTTCAAAGTCAAGACCAAGGTTATACAGCACGCCTTTTATCTCATCATCTAAAACAGATATGGCCTTGAATTTTTCAAATGCAAGGTCAAGCATTCCCTTGCCCTGGAAGGTGAGCCCAAGGAGTTTATTAGCTTCATCACTTTCCTCTTCCACAGCCTGTTTTTGCCTTTCAACCGTCAGATACCTCCGTGATGTTATAGCAATGTAATTAAAGATAAGAACGAGCGTTGGATATGTGAGATTAAGCCATAGGCCGTACTTTGAATATGCAAGAAGAATAACTATTGTCCATGTGCCAACGAGGCCTCCGCCAATATAAGCGCCCATCTTTGCCCCAAGCCTTGGCAGGAGAAATGCGGTCAGAAGGCCAAACAATAGGGTCATGCCAAAACCAAAGATGTCTGCCCACATAGGCTTACTGATAAAATCACGGTTCAATATATTTGAGATAGCAGTTGCCTGACGCTCAATACCAGGGAATACCGGCGTAAGCGGCGTTGTCTCCACATCAGCAATTCCAAGGCCTGTGGAACCAATCAAGACTATCTTATCCTTAAAGGCAGCCGATGCTATCTTATCATGCAGGACATCATAGAATGAATAATGCGGAAATGTCTTTGGCTGACCATAATAATTAAGAAGCATCTGCATATTAATGGTTGTAGGCAGTATCTGATTCTTAAAAAACAATTCACCATCTGGACCAATCCTGATATCTTCCTTGGTAAGACCCAAAAAATGGGAAGCTACCACAACCGGCAAGGATAGATAGAGCCTCTCGTTATAACTAACCACAGCAGTATCGAATCTGGACACACCATCTGTATCAGGAAACCGATTGATATGCCCCACATCCATAGCAGCAGCGCTTAACCTCTGTATAGGATGTATAATATCTGATGCTGTTGCCACAGACGCGGGAATACCAATAATTGCAGCATTTATAATTGCATCGGGGATTTCTTTTCTATCCTTTGCCTTTCTCATACCAGAACTGAAATCAAATGCGATTGGGAGGATTACATTGCTGCTGGCTTCAATTGCTCGTGCTAATTTCTCATCTCTATTCATGCCTTCTCTTATTCTCTCAACCTCGATTAAGAATGCTGCGCCACCCTTGGCTTCTGAGAGACCGAGTTCAGAAAATTTTTCCTCTAACGCTTCAATAGCAGCAAGACCGCTTGCCTCCTCTGGCTCTGAAAATAGGATATTTAACCCTATAACCTTTGCCCCTGCCTGCGAAATCTTGTTAATGACCTCTGCTATCCGCGTTCTTGGCCAAGGCCATCTGCCAAGCTTTGCAACGGACTCGTCATCTATGGCAACTATCGCTATCTCGGCGGAAGGCCTTGCTGATGCGAAAAGCGCCATTCGCAGGTCATAGCTTTTTAATTCAATGGTTTCAAGAAAACCTGTCTTTGTGTAGAAGAATATGCAGAATACTACTGTGATGAGTAAACCAATAACCCAGTCAGAGGTTTTTTGGGAGGACTTCATAATAAATACAGGCGCGAGGCAATAGGCAAGGGGTGATTGGTTTTTCTATAACCCATTGCCTCTGGTCCATAGCCTGTCTTTCTAATGATTGTATTTATCACACAGAGACTGGATTTTGCAAATGCTTTGTAATCCACCTTTTGTGAAAGACAATGATACCTTATAAAAAAATAAGCGCCCATTGGTTACAGACCGGCCTTTTACGATTAAAATTAAATAACCGCGGTATAGATGCTAAGGCTCCAAGTAGCTTTCTTAATCGTTTTAGATTGTCTAAGCTCTTCTTTATTTAAACATAATTCTCATACAACCCAACTTACCTATCCCAAAAATAGACATTGATTTTTTGGGGAAACTGGCAAGTTGACTGCCAGACGAGGCGGAGGCCATTTTTGCTATGAGCCGTATGTAACCAATACGGTGAAGAGCAAAAATGCGCCGACCACAAGCTAAGCTTGGTCAAGGCACGCTGAGCGTGCCGACAACGAAGTATGGCAGGCAAATCGCCAGTTTATAAAATAGCGAGGTTTTCAATCGCTATTTTACGGACCTATACAAAAGGTTGACGGCTGTAGTGTTAATTGATAGAATGGACGCCAAATTTATCTGTAGTGGAATAACCTTTTAACTAAGCTTGTGGTTTGTTCAAGGCTCATACGGGGGGAAATATGAAGGCCGTTATAATGGCGGGTGGTTTTGGGACAAGGCTGAGACCTTTAACCAATACTCTGCCAAAACCAATGGTTCCAATGGTTAACATACCAATGGTTAAGCATATTATCGAGCTGCTTACCCTCTGCAAGATAACTGACCTTATTGTCCTTTTGTACTTCCAGCCAGAAACGATTGAAAAATATTTTGGAGATGGCTCAGAATTCGGTGTGAAGATAACCTATATTTCGGCTTCTGATGACCTCGGGACAGCCGGGAGTGTAAAGAATGCCCAGAGATATCTGGATAAGCCATTCTTAGTAATAAGCGGAGATGTGCTTACAGATTTTGACCTGACAAAGGCTGTAGAGTTTCACAAAAAGAAAAAGTCTGTTGCCACAATGGTTCTCACCAGGGTTGAGAACCCCCTTCCTTTTGGAATAGTAATAACAGATGAAGATGGCAGGATTAGCAGATTCATGGAGAAACCAGGATGGGGTGAGGTCTTCAGCGATACCATCAATACAGGCATTTACCTTCTCGAACCCGAAATCCTTAGTCTGATTCCCCCTGAAAAGGAGTTTGATTTCAGTAAGGACCTATTTCCGCATCTCTTAGAGAAGAAGCAATCATTGTATGGTTATATAGCCGAAGGCTACTGGAAGGACGTAGGCAGCCTTGAGGAATATCGCCAGGCCAATATGGATATTCTGCACGGCCGCGTGAAGGTTAATATACCTGGCGGAGAGGTTAGTAGGCGCGGGGTGTGGCTTGGAAAGGATTCGCGGGTGGATTTTACTTCGCGTATAGAGGGTTCAGTTGTGATAGGCGGAAATTGCACGGTTGGGGCAGATGTTAGAATAGTAGATTCTGTAATTGGAAATAATTGCACAATCGAAGAAGGGGCAACTATTATCTCATCTATTTTGTGGGATAATGTATCCATTGGACAGAAGGCTGTGTTGCAGGAAAATGTGGTGGCGAGCAACTCTGAAATAAAAGAAGGGGCATATCTTGCAGAAGGCGCTGTGATAAGCGATGGTTGCCGCATCGGCAAGGGTAGTACAGTTAAGGCAGGCGTGAAGGTCTGGCCGTATAAGGTTGTAGAGGATGGGGCGATCCTTGCATCCAGCCTTATCTGGGGTGAAAAATGGAGTAAAAATATTTTTGGTCCATACGGCGTGACTGGCATTGCAAATATTGAAATATCGCCAGAGTTTGCAGCAAAGCTCGGAGCTGCATACGGAGCCTCTTTAAGAAAAGGGGCCTTTGTCTCTACAAGCAGAGATGCACATAAGACTTCACGAATGATAAACAGGGCAATAATGACAGGTATATTATCAACCGGCGTAAACATTCACGACTACGGCGTGACACCAATACCAGTTGTTAGATATCTTGCAAGGAGCGGTAGCGAGATAGGAGGCATTCATACAAGACGAAGCCCGTTTGATTCAGATATAATAGACCTTAAATTCTTTGACAATAAGGGCTTAAATTTGCATCCAAACCAGGAAAAGACCATAGAGAGGCTCTTTTTCAGAGAGGACTTCAGAAGGGCAAAGATGGAAGAGACTGGCGAGATGGTATTTCCAGTCCACGGCTTTGAATATTATCAGAATGGTTTTATTTCTTCAATTGATGTGGAGGCGATTAAGAGGGCAAACTTTAAAATGGTTCTTGACTATTCTTACGGCAGTTCCGCAAGGATATTCCCTTCTATTCTCGGCAAGCTTAACTTAAATGTTGTTGCCCTGAATGCCAACCTTGATGGCGCAAGGATAACGAAAACAGCAGACGAGTTTCAAAATGCCCTTGAACAGCTTTCGTCTATTGTGCATTCGCTAAGGGCTGATATAGGTATAATGCTTGATGCTGGAGGCGAGAAGATTTTTCTTGTAGATGAAAACGGGGATATTATTGATGGAGACGTGGCGTTGAGCCTCGTAACGCTAATGGTTATGAAATCTTATCCAAAATCAAAGACGAGCAGACCCTCGTTAGCAGTACCCGTAACCGCCTCTATGGTGATAGATCAGATGGCAGATATTTATGATTTCTCAGTTAAGAGGACAAAGACATCAACAAGAGGGATGATGGAAACTGCTTTGGAAGAAGGGGTCGTGTTTGTTGGAGAGTGCACAGGCGGCTTTATATTTACTCAGTTTCAGCCTGCGTTTGATGGAATGTATGCAATTGTAAAGATACTTGAGATAATGGCAAAGAAAGAGATAAGGTTGCATCAGCTCCTGAGAGAGATTCCACCAAGCTTTATGATAAAGGAAAAGGTGCCGTGTTCATGGGAGAAGAAAGGCAAAATAATGCGTTGCATGATGGAGGATTCCAGAGATAAGACAACAACATTGATAGATGGGATAAAGGTGAACTTCTCAAAAGGTTGGATTATCATATTTCCAAGTCAGGACCAGTCTTATTTTCACATTGTGTCTGAAGCAACAACAATGGAAAGGGCTAAAGATTTGGCTGGTGAATATAGGGAAAAGATAGCCCGGTGGCAGAGGTAGAATAAGGTTGAGGCTAAGGCTAAGGTTAAAGACAAGAAAATTCTTAGTCTAAACCTCGACCTCAACCTGTCTTTAGTGGGGGGGTTTTTGAATATTATAAGATTTGGCACTTCTGGGTGGCGCGGTATAATCGCAGAGGATTTTACCTCCGAAAATGTAAGAATTGTAACACAGGCAATTGCTGATTATCTAAAGGCTCATAAGGAAGCTCAAAAAGGACTGATAGTTGGTTATGATGCCCGCTTTATGAGCGCACGGTTTGCATCAGAAGTTGCAAGGGTTTTAGCGGGAAATAACATAAAATCATTTTTGACAAAAAGTCATGCGCCAACGCCAGTTATTGCGTTTGAGATAATACGCAGAAAAACAGGCGGGGCTATAAATGTCACAGCAAGCCACAACCCACCTGAATATAATGGCCTCAAATTTTCTTCCTCTTCTGGCGAGCCTGCCTTGCCTATCATAACAAAAGAGATAGAAAAGAGGGCAAATGAGATGATTATGGAGGTTGCATATTCAGAGGTCTCGATTGAAGAGGCGAGGCGCAGGAATCTTTTAGAGGAGATAGAGCCTTTCCAGTATTATGCGGATGGACTACACCAGATAATAGATATTGATGCTATTAAAAACGCCAAACTTGAAATAGCAGTAGACCTTATGTATGGCGCTGCAAGAGGCTATATTGACAGAATTCTTGAAGGTGCGGGTTGCTCCATTAGTGTTTTGAATGATTCTACAAACCCTTACTTTGGGGGAAGGGCGCCGGACCCACTTGAAGAGAATCTCGCAATGCTTATAAAAATGGTGAAAGAAAACAAGTGTGACCTTGGCTTTGCCCTTGATGGCGATGCAGACAGATTTGGAATAGTGGATTGCGATGGAACATTTATTGAGCCAAACTATATTCTTGCTATGCTTTTTGACTATATGCTAAGGGTTAAAGGCATGAAGGGTGGAGTGGCAAGGAGTATTGCCACAAGCCATCTTGTGGATGCAATAGCGAGGCAATACAATATGCCGGTTTACGAAACCCCTGTTGGTTTTAAATATATAGGCGAGCTTATAACAACAGGAAAGATTTTAATAGGCGGGGAAGAGAGCGCCGGCCTTTCAATAAAAGGTCATGTGCCTGAAAAGGATGGAATGCTTACCTGTATGCTTGTAGCAGAAATGGTTGCGCATGAGGGTAAAAGTCTGAAGGAATTATTAAGCGATTTGTATAAAAGGTTTGGTAAGTTTGTCACAAAAAGGGAGGATATTCGCATTGATAATATATCGCGAGGAGGTTTGGCAAAGCTGCTAAGCAAACCTCCAAAGATGATAGCAGGCCTTTCTGTAGAAGAGACAAGAGATGTGGGTGGTGTCAAATTTTTGCTTGAAGGCGGAGCTTGGCTCCTTATGAGGGAGTCAGGTACAGAGCCTGTTGTGCGCCTCTATGGTGAGGCGCGAGATGAGGATGAACTTGAACTGCTTATAAAGGCTGGAAAAGAATTGGCATATGGAGCTAAATAGCATGAAATTAAAAAGTTTAATAGTTGGGCCTCTTGAAGCAAACTGTTATGTGGTCTGGGATGAGAAGGCTAAAGAGGCAATATGCATTGACCCTGGTGGTGATGTTGAGGAGATACTAACAATCATTGAGAAGGCAGGGCTCTCACTTAAATACATAATCAATACACATGGCCATTTTGACCATGTGGGCGCAAATAGGCTGCTAAAAAAAACCACTGGCGCAAAGATTGCCATTCATAAAGAGGATGCCATCCTCCTTGAACATATTCTGGAACAAGGCATGGCATTTGGGATACAGGCTGCCTCTTCTCCTGCGCCTGATATGCTTTTAAATGAAAAGGACGAGATTAGGATAGGTAATTTGACAATTAGTGTTATACACACCCCGGGGCATACAAAAGGGGGCATTTGTTTACTTTTAAAAGATTCTGACAATGGCCAGAAGATAATGTTTACCGGCGACACTATTTTTGCAGATTCTGTTGGAAGAACAGATCTTCCGGGCGGCTCCCACAAAGAGTTAATAGATTCTATAAAGAAAAAGATTCTTCGATTTGAGGATGACATGAAGCTTTTTCCGGGCCATGGACCCCAAACAACAATTGGGCGGGAAAAGAGATTTAATCAGTTTTTAGTTGATGTCTAAATTTGGGTGGTATAGGTGTTAATAGCGCTCATTGTCTTTGCGGCCGTCTACATACTACTTATATGGGATAAATTCAACAGGGCGGTAGTATCCCTGTTAGGGGCATCGCTTATAGTGCTCCTTGGAGTACTCGATCAGGAAAAGGCGGTGGAAGGGATTGATTTTAACGCCATCGGCCTGCTGATTGGCATGATGATTATCGTTGCAGTATGCCAAAAGACGGGTATGTTCCAGTATGTTGCCATTAGGTCAGCAAAGATTGTGAATGGAGAGCCATGGCGGATTATGATTATGCTCGGCTGGGTTACTGCTATAACATCTGCATTCCTTGATAATGTTACTACAGTTTTGCTTGTTGCCCCACTTACGATACTCATGGCAGAGGAAATGCAGATTGATCCTTATCCATTTCTGTTTGTGGAGATATTTACGTCAAATATCGGTGGAACAGCAACCCTTATTGGAGACCCGCCTAATATTTTGATAGGAAGCGCAGCCAATCTTCATTTTATGGATTTTATTGTAAATCTGGCTCCTATAGTCCTGGTTATAATGATAGCTATATTTGTGCCCATCTATTTTTTGTATGGAAAAAAACTTACTGTAGATTCAAATGTGAAAGAAAAAATCTTACAATTCAATGAGAGGGATGCGCTTCAGGATATTCCCCTTCTCAAAAAATGCCTGCTTGTCCTTGCTATTGTTATAGCAGGCTTTCTACTTCAGCACAGACTCAATCTCGAGGCAGCAACTATAGCAATTTTTGGCGCTGCCATATTATTACTCATAACTGGCGATGAACTACATTCAACTATTGGGAATATTGAGTGGACTACCATATTTTTCTTTGCAGGTTTATTTATAGTAATCAAGGGACTTGATGAGACAGGGGTGATAAAGATACTGGCCAAAAGGTTTCTTGAATTAACTTCAGGGGATAGCTTTATGACAAGTCTTGCAATTCTCTGGGTGTCTGCCATTGCCTCTGCCTTTATTGACAACATACCTGTAGTTGCTGCCATGATACCTCTTATAAAAGAAGTTGGTATCCAGCTGGGTGAAAATGATGCTGTAACACCTCTTTGGTGGTCATTATCCCTTGGCGCATGTCTTGGCGGAAACGGCACAATAATAGGCGCATCTGCAAATGTAGTTGTTGCAGGCATTGCAGCCAAGGCAGGTCATCACTTTAAATTTGTGGAATTTATGAAGCTATCATTCCCCATGATGCTTTTATCTATTGTTTTGTGTACGATATATCTTTATTTAATATATTAAGGGTCTCATAATACTAACTACATTCTTTTAGCTTTTTAAATCTAACCAGCCGATTTGTCATGCCCGAATGTTTCTATCCCCGATAGAGACGTTCGGGGACGCATCCAGCGTCTTTTGTGATACCGGCTACAACAGAAAGACTCTGGATTCCCGCTTAAAGATTGCGGGAATGACAGCATGTGAAGTTTTTGATTTATGTCAATACAATTTTGAGACCCTTAATATCTATAAATTGAAGGAAAATATTATTAACCTTGATAGAGTCTTGACAATCTTTTATGCACTCAAGGGTTAGCAGGCTGTTGAAAAAGTCTTCACCAGCCTTGATTACACAGATTAGAGAAAATGATTACCCAGATATTTACAGAAATTTCAAGGAGTTTTAATCTGCGTAATCCCGAATAGTCGGGATGTAATCGGAGATTGTTGAGTTTTTCAACAAGCTCTTAGAGTTTTATAGGATAATAGATAAGGGTAGGGGGTCAAATCGGATGAACGCAGCAACTATAATGACAACTAATGTTGCCACAACTAAATGTGGAATCACTGTAGCAGAGGCAGTGAAGACATTAAAAGATTCACGGGTAAGACAACTTCCGGTTGTAGAGGATAATAATAAAGTAATTGGCTTGCTGACCTCAAGAAAGCTTTTATATCTTACCTTGCCAAGATATATCTCAGAGGGATTGTTGAAGGATGTAAAATTTGCGCCTGACCTGCCTCAATTTCACCAAAAGACAGCGGAACTTGCTGGCAAAGATGTCTGCGAGGTTATGGATAGGGAGTTTGTAAAGCTCGGCCCAGAGGTATCTGTCATGGAGGTTGCCACTGTATTTGTAAGTTCAGAGAAGCCTATAGAGTGCATCCTTGTTGTAGACAATGAGGATAGACTTTTGGGCATAATCTCGCCATGGGATATATTTAAAAGGTTATGCGAATACACGGAGAAGAAAGGTTAAGGCTGAGATTGAGACTAAGGAGATAAGTATTTCCTCAATCTTAACCTAAACCTCAATCTTGAACGGAATGCTTCTCACAATTCAGCCCCGATGTTACATAGGGACGAGGTTCTTCAACTTATGGATTCAACGATTGGCATATATATACATATTCCCTTTTGCGTAAAGAAGTGTCCATACTGTGATTTTAATTCTTTAGCAACAGCGCATGTTCCTGATAAATATATAGATGCAGTATTAAAGGAATTGCTAACCCATGTGAAAAAAAATCCTGCCATAACAAGCAAGGAGCTCGAAACTGTCTATATCGGAGGCGGGACTCCTTCGCTTGTAAGTCATAATAATTTAAAAAGACTCATACAGGTGGTAAAGCAGACCTTTTTGGCTCAGCAAAGACTGGAGATTACTGTTGAAATAAATCCCGGGTCTGTGACAGAAGAGTGGCTTTATGCTATTAAAGACATTGGTATAAACCGCCTGAATATTGGCGTCCAATCATTTAGCAACAATACGCTAAAATCACTTGGCAGGATTCACTCTGCTGAAGATGCGTTGAGATGTTACGAATATGCGAGAAGGGCTGGCTTTGATAATGTCGGGATTGACTTTATCTTTGGTGTGATGAACCAATCTTTAAAAGAGTGGGAAAAGGATTTAGGATTAGCCATTTCTTTAAGACCTGAGCACATATCTATCTATAATCTTACCATAGAGCCTGGGACACAATTTTATAAACTGCAAAAAAATGGCAAGCTGACTCTGCCGTCTGAAGAGGGGGAGATTTTGATGTATGAGGATGCTATTGATAAACTTATTAGCGCAGGCTACAATCAATATGAAATATCCAATTTTTCAATAAATGGTTTTGAGTCGAGGCACAATCTCAGATATTGGCTTCTTTTGGATTACATCGGACTCGGAGCTGGCGCGCATTCATATATATCATCCTCTGATAGAGATGTTCAGAGGCGGGGCCCTGATAGAAGCCTTCAGGGACAGGCCTCTAATCTGGGTGTTAGATGGTGGAATGTGGAGGGACCTGATGTGTATATGCACCGTATACAGGATGCAGGATTAGCTATCGCAGGAGAAGAAAGATTAACAAGACAGGAGGCTATAGAAGAGGGTATATTTCTTGGTTTGAGAAAGACGCGGGGAATAGATGATGATTGGTTTTCAATGCGATTTAATAAAACTTTAAAGGATTTATACTTACCTGTTATCGAGAGGCTTAGAAAACAAGGACTCATTTGCGAACAAGGTAACAACATAAGGCTTACCCGAAGAGGGGTTCTTATGTCAAATGAGGTATTTCTTCAATTTGTGTAATTTATCACCAACCAAAAGATTTTAGAATGGGAGTTACACTACAGAATAAATTTTTTAAGGCCTTCTGTTCTTGACAAAACAATTATACTATTGATATTTTAAATCATTAGATATTAGATATTTATGGGGGTAAAGATGGTATTAGCTATGTCCGATAGGACGCCAAATCGTGTCAGGGATCTGCTCCAGGCAATAATCACACAGTATATTGTTTCAGGCGAACCAGTTGGCTCAAGCATTTTGGCGCAGAAATATATATCAGATTTGAGTCCTGCAACCATAAGGAACACAATGTCAGCTATGGAAGATATGGGCTATCTATCGAAACCTCATACCTCTGCAGGAAGAGTCCCTACTGACATGGGGTTCAGATTTTATATTGATAGTATTTTAGAGGTGAGGGAGCTATCTAAGGCAGAACGGGAGAAGATTAAGGAAAAGTACAGGGAGGCGTCGGAAATTGATGCGGTCATGCAGGACACCTCTAATATTCTGTCAAGCCTGTCAAACTGTATGGGGGTGGTGCTTGCCCCTCGCTTTGATAATATCTTTATAAAACACATAGAGTTTGTAAGACTGAGCAGAACTCAGATCATGGTATTGATTGTCTCAACCTCTGGTATAGTCCAGAACCGCATTGTCAGGATAGACGATGAGCTAAAACAGCATGAACTCGAAAAAATGACTGGCTATTTAAACGAAATTGCAAAGGGGTTGACGCTCCGAATGCTCAAACATAAAATAATAGAGGAGATGGAAGAGGAAAAAAACCTCTATGACCAGCTTCTTAAAAAAGCGCTTGTATTGAGTAGAATTGCCCTGGATGAGACAAAACAGACTGATAATATATATATAGAAGGTAAGACAAACATTCTGGAGCAGCCGGAGTTTGTAGATGATTTGGAGCAGATGAAGTTGTTATTTAAGGCATTTGAGGAAAAATCTGTTCTTGTTAACATCTTAGATAAGGCTATGAATGCCCTTGGAATTCAGGTATCCATTGGTTCTGAGAATGGGGTTGGCGATATACAGGGGTGCAGTATTATAACTTCTCCATATAGTAGTAATGGAAATATACTTGGCACGCTTGGCGTTGTAGGTCCGGTGAGGATGAATTATGCTAAAATAATTCCGCTGGTCAGCTATACTGCAAACCTTTTGAGCGAAATAATGACGCAGAGAGAGACAATCTAATAAAAATACATTAAGGAGGATGACATACATAGGGTAAAATATATGGCTAAAAAAGAAAAAGAAAACGCAGAATTGGAGTTGCCAAAAACCGAAGGCGAAGAGGCCCAAGAGGAAAGAGCGCCTGCCGCAGGCCCAGCAGAGCCAACCGAAGAGGAATTGAAAAGGCTGAATGAATGCCTGGAAGCAAAGACAAAGGAGGCGGCAACTAACTATGATAAGTTCTTGAGGGCTTGCGCTGACTTTGAAAACTACAAGAAAAGGGTAGAAAAGGAAAAAGGGGAATTAGTAAGCTTTGCAAATGAAAGGCTGATAAAAGAGGTTATTCCAGTGGTAGACAACCTCGAAAGGGCTATTGACCATATACCTGCCCCTGAAGAGCAGGGAGAAGGTGAATCTGACCTTTCAGCTGTTAAGGATGGAATAAAGCTTGTTCTTGATAATCTTTTGGCAGTATTAAAGAAGTTTGGCGTTGAGGTTGTGTCTGCTGTAGGTGAAAAATTTGACCCAACAAAACACGAGGCTGTGGCGCAGGAGGAAACAACCGAACATGAACCAGGTATTGTTATTAAAGAGTTCCACAAATGTTATTATCTTAATAATAGACTTATAAGGCCCGCTATGGTGGTAATATCGAAGACTCCAGAGCCATCAACTCCATCAACTGGGACGGAAGAGGTAACAGAAGGAGAAGATTAGATAGTATTGCAAAATGTAAATTGCAAAATGCAAAATTAAAGAGGTTTTACAATTTAAAATTTGCATTTTGTATTTTTCATTATTCAATGGAACAGCGTGACTTATGGCCCATATAATTGGAATAGATTTAGGAACAACATATTCCTGCGTTGCTGTCATGGAGAATGGCAGCCCACTGGTTATTCCCAATCAGGAAGGGGCAAGGACAACCCCATCTATTGTTGCATTTACTGACTCTGGAGAGAGGCTTGTGGGTCATGCTGCAAAGAGACAGGCTGTTGTAAACCCTTCAAATACGCTTTATGCAATAAAGAGGCTTATTGGCAGACGCTATGATACGCCTGAGGTTCAACGAACACAGGAGCTTGTGCCATTTAAAATTGTGCAGGCGCAAAATAGCGACGCCTGGGTTAAAATAAAGGAGAAGCTATTAAGTCCATCTGAAATATCTGCAATGGTGCTTCAGCGCATGAGGGATATTGCAGAAGATTATCTTGGAGAAAAGATAACCGATGCTGTCATTACTGTTCCTGCATATTTTAATGACAGCCAGAGGCAGGCAACAAAGGATGCAGGTCAGATTGCAGGCTTGAATGTTTTAAGAATTATAAATGAGCCTACAGCGGCAGCCCTTGCCTACGGCCTCGACAAGAAAAAAAAGGATGAAAGGATTGCCGTGTTTGACCTTGGCGGAGGGACGTTTGATATATCCGTCCTTGAATTGAGGGAAGGGGTTTTTGAGGTAAAGGCTACAAATGGCGATACATTTTTGGGCGGCGAAGATTTTGACCAGAGAATCATTGATTTTCTTATGGAGGATTTCTTAAAAGAAAATGGCATAGATTTAAGCCAGGATAAAATGGCGCTTCAGAGGCTTAAAGAGGCGGCTGAAAAGGCCAAGTGTGAGTTGTCATCGGTTATAGAAACAGAGATACATCTTCCGTTTATATCTGCAGATAAATCAGGGCCAAAGCACCTCCGCAAAAAGATAAGCAGGAGTCAGATGGAAAGGTTAGTAGATGACCTTGTTGAAAGACTTACTATGCCGTGCCACATTGCCCTTTCAGATTCTGGGCTCGACGCTAAAGATATTGACGAGGTTATTCTTGTTGGCGGCATGACAAGGATGCCGCGAGTGCAAAAAAAGGTTGAAGAGATATTCTCTAAACCTCCAAATAAAGGAGTCAACCCTGATGAGGTGGTTGCTATCGGCGCTTCTATACAGGGTGGCGTTCTGAAGGGCGAGGTAAAAGATATAATACTGCTTGATGTAATACCTCTTTCTATTGGTGTAGAAACAAAAGGCGGTGTCTTTACTAAACTGATACATCGGAATACGACAGTGCCTACTAAGAAGAGCCAGATTTTCTCAACAGCTCAGGATAACCAGACAATGGTTTCCATACATGTTGTTCAAGGTGAAAGGGAATTGGCAAAGGATAATAAATCACTTGGGAGATTCGAACTGGTTGATATCCCGCCGCAACCTATGGGTGTTCCGCAAATAGAGGTGGCATTTGATATAGATGCCAACGGCATTCTCCATGTCTCTGCAAAAGACCTTGGAACAAGCAAGGAACAGTCAATAAAGATTAAGGCCTCATCAGGTTTAAATCAATCAGAGATAGAAAAGATTATAAAAGACGCTGAAAAACATCAGGAAGAGGATAAAAAGAGGAAAGAGCTTGTTGACAGCAAAAATACGGCGCACAGCATGATATATACAACGGAAAGGCTATTGGCAGAGATGGGGAGTCGTCTTAGCGAGACAGATAAAAAGCTTGTTGAAGATGCACTGGTTGGTTTAAAAAGAGTTGCAGAGGGTTCGGACTTAGATGCCATAAAGGCAGCAACGGACAGGCTGCTTCAGGTATCAGCAAAATTGACAGAAAGGATGTAAAGGGCAGGATAAGGTTGGGGTTAAGGTTAAGGAAAGACAAAGAATAGTTTTTCTCAACCTCAACCTCAACCTTATTATTTTTATGACAAAAAAAGACTTTTATGAAATATTAGGGATTAGTAAAAATGCCTCTGATGAGGAGATAAAAAAGGCATTCAGGCAGCTTGCGCATAAGTACCACCCTGACAAGAATCCTGACGACAAGAATGCGGAAGAGCGCTTTAAAGAAATAAATGCCGCATATGAGGTTTTAAAGGATCCTGAAAAAAGGGCGCAGTATGACAGGTTTGGTTATGCAGAGACAGGGGCAGGGTTTGGGCCAGGGCCTGGATTTGGTTTTGATTTTCAGGACCTTTTCGGCGATGTGTTTGGGGATTTCTTTGGCGCAACCAGAAGACGCACAAGGGGGCAGCGCGGCGCAGACTTAAGGTATGACTTAGAGGTAACCTTTGAAGAGGCAGCCTTTGGCGTTGAAAAGAAGATAAAGGTTCCAAAGACAGCTAAATGCCAGAAATGCCATGGGAGCGGGGCAAAACCGGGGACTTCTCCTGAAACATGCTCAACCTGCCATGGCAGGGGGCAGGTTAGCTATCAGCAGGGGTTTTTTAGTATATCCCGCCCATGTTCTCGCTGTAGAGGCGAAGGTACTGTAATAAAGGAGCTATGCGGTGAATGCAACGGCGCAGGTCGCGTTAATAGTGTCCAGAGTCTTACAATTAAGGTCCCTGCCGGTGTTGAGGCTGATACAAGGTTAAGATTATCAGGGGAGGGCGAATCGGGTGTCCACGGCGGCCTGCCAGGAGACCTTTATATTGTTATAAATGTCCAACCACACCCGATATTCCAGAGACAGGATGATAATATAATATGCGAAGTTCCAATAAGTTTCCCTCAGGCGACACTTGGCTGCGAGATAGATGTGCCAACCATTGAGGGAAATGTAAAGCTAAAGATTCCTGCAGGCACACAATCCGGCAAGGTATTAAGGCTCAAAAATAAAGGAATAGCCTCGCTTCATACCGGCCAGAGGGGCGACCATAATGTAATTATAAAGGTAGAGACGCCGACAAAACTTACAGCCAAACAGAAAGAGTTGCTTGAGGAGTTTGCAAAAATAAGCGGCGAAGAGACAAACCCTATAAAGAAAAATTTTTTAGAAAAGATGAAGGGATTGTTTGAATGATAAAGCTTGCAACTAACTCTATTACCATGCAAGATGTAAGATGCAAGATACAAAATGTAAAAAATATTTTTTTAATTTTGACCTTTACAATATGCAATCTTCATTTTGCAATATTCTCTACACAGGCTTATTCTCAAGAGGCGCAACTACCATCTGCTTCAACTCCCCCCGCTGTCCGTATTGGCGTTATACTTCCCTTGAGCGGGAAATACAGCCAATTTGGCGAACAGGCGTTAAAGGGTGTACTACTTGCGTCTGATGTCTTTGATTTAGCGCTGAAGAAAAATGAAGGTCTTAACATAGAGGTAGTGGTCAGAGATACAAGAGATGATCCGATTGCCTCAGAGAAGGCGGTAGAGGAGCTTGTTAATGAGGTGGGGGTTGTCGCAATAATAGGACCGCTTTTAAGTGTTACTGCTACAGAGACTGTTAAAAAGGCCCAGGAAGTAAGTGTGCCGTTGATTGCGCTTTCTCAAAAGATAGGTGTTACCGGCACAGGGGATTATATATTCAGGAATTTCCTTCTGCCATCTGAGCAAACAAAGGCCATTGCAAGCTATGCGATAGACAAGTTAAAATATAAGAAATTTGCAATACTTTACCCGAGTAGCCCATATGGAATAGAGCTCGCTAATCTCTTTAAAGAAGAGGTTAAAAAAGGCAAGGGAGAGATACTTGCGGAAGAGCAATATAGAGAGGGGCAAACGTATTTTGGCGATGAAATAGTAAGGTTGTTTAAGATAAAGGAGACAGAGAAAAAAGAGGGCAGGAGGAGGATTAAGACCTATGAAAGGGCTGTGACAGTGGATGCCTTGTATATACCTGACTATTTTGATACCATCGGTTTAATAGTCCCTCATCTTGCGTATTATAATGTAAAGGATGTAAAACTCCTTGGTTCGAATGGATGGAACTCCCCAAAGCTTATAGAGCTGGCAGGTAAATATGTCGAAGGCGCTATTGTTGTAGATGGTTTTTTTGCAGGCAGCAGAAGGGAAAATACTATACAGTTTGTATATAGTTTTAAAAATATTTATGGCGCAGAGCCTGACATATTAGCAGCACAGGCATATGATGCAACAAAGATGATAGTGGAGGCTATTATTGGAGGGTTTAAGGAAAGAAATGAGATTAGGGATAGACTTGCAAGCCTGAAAGACTTTCCAGGTGCAACAGGCACTATTGCCTTTGATAAAAATAGAGAGACCGCAAAAGGGCTTTTTATATTGACGGTAAAGGATGGAAAGATAGTAGAGATAGAGTAATACAATTTACGATTCCCTGATAAAGACATTCAGGGGCAAGTTTAGACTTTTAAATCATAATTAGTAAATCGTAATTCAACTATGTCAAAACTCACCCACATAGATAAAAAAGGCAAGGCAAGGATGGTGGATGTAACCGCAAAAAAGGCAACAAATAGGGAGGCGATTGCAAAGGGAAGGGTTTTTATGCAGCCTCGGACATTTAAGGCGGTTTTGAATAATACGATTCAGAAGGGTGATGTTCTGGGGGTTGCGAGGATTGCTGGTATTATGGCGGCAAAAAGGGTTGCAGACATAATACCTTTATGCCACCCGTTGAATGTAACATCAGTAGATATATCGTTTGAACCGATACAAAAGAGTCATTGCATAAATGTAACAGCCACTGCTAAGGTTACCGGCCAGACTGGCGTTGAGATGGAGGCATTGGCAGCCGCCTCTGTAGCAGCACTTACTATATATGACATGTGCAAGGCTATGGATAAAGAAATGACCATCTCTGACATAAGGCTTGTGAAAAAGACAGGCGGGAAGAGCGGAAAGTATGTAAGAGCAGAGACAGACTAAGGCTAAGGTTGAGACTGAGGAAAAAACCTTAAAAACTTAATCTAATTTTATCCTCAACCTTAGCCTTAGTCTGTTTTTCTTTCAGTTTTTATGTTTACATCGCTCTCTATTTTGGGTATAATTTGCCGTTATGGAAAAGGAAAGATTGGAATTTTTTAAAAATCTACTTAATTCAAAGCTTGAAGAACTGGTCGCAGGGGCTGGCAAGGCAGTTACAACCATGAGCTCCTCCAGGGAAGAAAGCTTTCCAGACCCTACTGACAGGGCATCCCATGAGACCGATAGAAATTTCCTGCTGAGGGTAAAGGATAGGGAAAGAAAACTTATAGCAAAGATACAGGAAGCCCTGAAGAGGATAGATAACGGTACTTATGGAATCTGTGAGATATGCGGTGAGGATATATCAGAAAAAAGACTTGAGGCAAGGCCTGTTACAACCTCTTGCATAAAATGCAAAGAAGAAGAAGAGGCGCAGGAGAAACAGAGAAAGATAGGCTAAAGAGGGGTGTATGCCTGAGCTTAGAAAAGACCCTATAATCGGAAGATGGGTAATTATCTCAACAGAGCGTGGCAAGCGTCCCTCTGAATTTGTAGTTCAACACCCCCCTACTAAAAACGGATTCTGTCCGTTCTGCCCTGGAAACGAGGACAAGACCCCCCCTGAAATACAGGCTTATAGACCCGATGGGTCAAAACCAAATACTACTGGATGGAGTCTTAGGGTAGTGCCAAATAAATACCCTGCACTCCGCATAGAGGGAGACATCAATAGAGAGGGAGACGGTGTTTATGACAAAATGAATGGCGTAGGCGCTCATGAGGTTATAATTGAGTCAGTTAATCATAAGGACGCCCTCTCCACTGTATCAGATAAGCAGTTTGAGGACATCCTGTGGTCATATAGAGATAGAATAATAGATTTAAAAAAAGACCCAAGGTTCCGTTATATCCTGATATTTAAAAACCACGGCGAGGCTGCGGGCGCCTCGCTTGAGCATACACATTCACAGCTTATTGCGCTCCCGATTATACCCAAAAGGGTTGCAGAGGAGCTGGATGGCTCTCTTGAATATTATAATTATAAAGAGCGATGTATCTTTTGTGATATTATACGTCAGGAAATAATGCAGGGTGTTCGTATAGTAGCCGAGAATTCTGATTTTATTGCAGTAACCCCTTATGCCCCCAAAGCACCATTTGAGATATGGATACTTCCCAAGAAGCATGACGCTGCATTTGAGAATGCCCAAAAGCACCAATACGAGAATCTAGCCAAACTATTTTCCAACACCCTGAAAAGGATGGACAAGGTTCTAAACTCTCCGCCCTACAACTTTATACTGCACACATCTCCTCTCAAAGACGGGGACAGCCAACACTATCACTGGCATTTTGAGATAATGCCTACTCTTATCAAGGTTGCAGGTTTTGAGTGGGGGTCAGGGTTTTATATAACCCCAACTCCACCAGAAGAGGCAGCAAAGTTTTTAAGAGAAGCAAAAATATAGTCAAGTATGCAGTAAGCAGTATGGAGTAAGCAGAAGGTATTGCATGAATGCTGTGGCTGTATCAGCCTGCTGCGTACTGCTTACTGCCTACTACATACTGTAAAACTATGGGCTATGATATCCTTTCAAAAGTTATTGAGCTTACAGATTCAACAGATGCCCTTGAAAAAAGGTTGAAAGATGTTGCCAATCTGCTTGCACACTCATTTGTCTTTGACCAGTGCGCCATATATCTCTTAAATCAGGAAAAACATATTTTAAATTTAACTGTAGCAGCAGGGCGAAAAAAGGGGTGCAAAGCGGAATATAAAGAGAATGAGGGTTTGCCTGGCCTTGCTATCAGAAATGGGAAGCCTGTATTTGCAACCCAAGCTATGCCTGCCAAAGAAACGTGGCAAGGGGTTATTGATAAAGGAATGAATGGATATAAGACCATAGTCTGCTATCCAATAAAAGACGATTGGCTTCATGGGGTTCTTTATCTTAAAAATAAAAGGAAAAAGGCTATTACCCATAAACAAAAGAGGCTTCTCAATGTAATTACACTTCAACTTGCCACAGCCATTAAGAACTATCAGTGTATAGTTAATTTGAAAGATATAAATACAAAGATGCAGGACATGCAGGCAAGGCTTGTCCATGCAGAGAAACTGCTTGCCCTTGGCGAATTGGCTGCATCCCTTGCCCATGAGATAAGAAACCCACTTATGTCCATTGGTGGTTTTGCAAAAAGGCTTTATCAGCAATTAGGCACAGATAGTCCTTATATTGGATATATTGATAGAATCGTCAAAGAGGTTGCAAGGCTTGAAAGGCTTATGGACAGGATAGTCCATTTTTCAAGGGAAAGTAGAAGTGTTTTCTCTGTTGAGGATATAAATGGCATAATAGACGAGGCTATTACCTTTTTTGAGGAAGATTTCAAAAGAAGCGGTATTACCGTTGTAAAAGAACTTTCCATCGGAATGCCCAAAATAGAAGTAGACCGCCAGCAGATGAGATTGGTCTTCAATAATCTTATGACAAACGCTATCCAGGCAATGACAAAGGGTGGTGTTCTTACAGTGCAGACTCATCAGGATGGCAACTGGGTCGTTGCAGAGGTCGATGATACTGGCGGAGGCATTGATCCGAAGATAATAAGCAATATATTTAATCCATTTTACACTACTAAGGAATCGGGCACTGGTCTCGGCCTTGCAATAACACACTCAATCATAACAAATCATAAAGGCATAATAGAGGTTAATAATAATATAGGCGTGGGAGTAACCTTTATCATAAAACTGCCCCTTGCAGGCAAAGAAGATAGAATATTAGAGGCATCATGAATTTTGTTAAAGAAAGATGAAATACAAGGGAGAGTTAGCGAATTTGAGAATTGGTTAATTAGCAGGCTGTTGAAAAAGCCATCAACAGCCTTTATTACACAGATTACAATCAGATTACACCGATTAAAGATATTGCGGAATCAAAGAGTTAATAATCTGTGTAATCTTTTAAAAATCGGTGTAATCAGTTGCCACGCATTTTTCAGTGGCAACTAAATAGGAGGGCATCATGAAAGAAAAGATACTGGTGGTAGATGATGAGGAGGGAATACGGCTGTTATACAAGGAAGAATTAGAAGATGAAGGGTTAAATGTGCAATTAGCAGCATCCGGAGAAGAGGCCCTTGCCAAGCTGGAACAAGACAAGTTCGACCTGATAGTCCTTGATATAAAGATGCCGGGGATGGATGGCATAGAGGTGCTCAGGAGAGTCAAAGAGAGATGGAAGAACCTTCCTGTAATCCTCAGCACAGCATATCATCACTATAAACAAGAATTTGGCACATGGGCATCTGACGCCTATGTGGTGAAATCATCTGACCTGAAAGAGCTAAAAACAACCATCAAAGATATCCTTAACACAGGCAGAAAATGATACTCCTTACCGGCGCTACAGGCTTTGTTGGAGGCAACCTGCTTAAAGAGATGCTTAATCAGGGGTTTAAAGTGCGATGCCTTGTCAGAAACCCTTCAAAAGCAGAGGCTATAAAACAGGCTGGAGTAGAACTGGTACAGGGCGATGTAACAGACAGAGATTCCATTGCAAAGGCGCTTGAAGACGGCAAAGTGGAAGCAGCGGTTCATCTCGTTGGCATATTGGCAGAAACTAAAAATACAACCTTTAAGGTCATCCACACAGAGGGCACAAGAAACATGGTGGAGGCTTGCAAACAAAAGAATGTAAAGAGGTTTATCCACATAAGCGCGCTTGGCACAAGAGAGAATGCAAGGAGCGAATATCACAAGACAAAATGGGAGGCAGAGGAGATAATAAGACATTCCGGCCTTGAATACACTATCTTCAGACCATCAGTCTTATTTGGCAAAGAAGATAAATTTGCAAATCTCTTTGCCAACATTATTAAGATTTCTCCATTCATCATGATTCCAGGAAACGGCAAAAACAAGATGCAGACTGTATCTGTAAAAGACCTTGTTAAGGCTATGACAATGGCAATAAACCCCCACACCAATGATTTTGGTGTGGGGGTAAAGGATTCAAAACATATAAACAAGGTGTATGAGATAGCAGGACCTGAAAAACTTGCCTTTAATAAAATAATTGATACAATATGCAGGGTCCTGGGAAGAACAAGGCTCAAGATTCACATCCCTATGTCCCTTATGCGGCCAGGCGCACTCATTGCAGAATGTATCTTCCCCAAGCCGCCAATCACCAGAGACCAGCTCTTGATGCTTGAAGAAGACAATATAACTGAGAATAATGCACTGGAATCAATTTTTGGCATTAAGCCGGTGGGGTTTGAAGAAGGGATAAAGGGGTATTTAGCTACTTAGCTATCAAGCTATCCAGCTATCAAGATTCTAAAGTTCAATAGCTCGGTAGCTTGATTGCTATTTTAATGGGGCGGTAGCTCAGTTGGGAGAGCGTCACGTTCGCAACGTGAAGGTCGCCGGTTCGATACCGGTCCGCTCCACCATTTCCTCAGCTATTATTATGGCACGCTATATTGCTCCTTTGCCCCTTCTCCCTTACCACATCTTCATCCATCCCAAAAAGTTTAGCAAGCAGGCTATAAAGCCGTAAACCTTTACCCGAAAAATGCATTTGGTTTTTATTTTTCGGGTCAAACGCAAGGTTTGAGCCAAAGACAAGGAAAAGCTGGTTGGACAAAACGGAGCATACTGTTTTAAGTATGTGAGTATTTGGACAGCCAGCTTTGACGCAGTATTTGGCCAAAGATTGCGTTTGCCAAAAAATGCAACTGCATTTTTTGGGTTTAGGCGCTTTTTTTGTAATGTGCTGTATACCAATCTATAACCTGCCTAATCATTTTCTGATAGGAGGTATGCTGCTTCTTTGCCTCCTCCTTAAAAAATTCAATGCTTGATTTTCTCAAGGCAATCGTCACTTTAACATTTTCCTCTTTTAATATCAGCTGATCCGGTGGGGGAAGAAAGTCTTTAACAACTCTCAGTTTACCCATAGGTTCGTCAGTATATTTTATTTTGCTCTTCATATATCCTCCTCACTTTTCTCCAATATCCTGCGCCATAGATGCGGATAACATTATCTCTGTATGTGAATCTAACCGTCACAATTCCCTCGGCGACGCGGCCAATACAGTGAAGCTCCCCGTCCACAGGAGGGGGCATTCTGCAGCATTTTCGGAAATATTTGGGATTATTAGCTTGAGAAAAGGGGAATATGGGAAGCGTCCCTCGCAGCCTGCTCTAGTTCATCACGGAGCATACCGATGATGACCTTATCTTTTTCCACCACTTTCATACGATTATTATCGCTTTTGTGGTGGAAAATTGCAAGTATTTCTTCATTCCTGTCTGCCGTGACACAGGCAGGCAACCCCAAACTCTCTCAAATTCCTCTTTATCAGCGCCTCAAGTTTTACACTTTCTGCAAACTCTTCTTCCAGCTTTGCGGTAAGCCGCTTCATCTTCTCATTAAATGGCTCATCGTCTTCTTCTATGTCTTCAGCGCCAACATATCTTCCGGGTGTGAGGACATAGCCGTGTGCTTTGATTTCCTCTATGGTTGCACTCTTGCAGAAGCCGGGGATGTCTTTGTATTCTGCGGCGTCTTTTTCTCCCCGCCATGCGTGATAGGTATTGGCAATCCTCGTTATCTCTTCATCGGATAATTCTCTGTGAGTTCTGTCAATGAGATGACCCATCTTGCGGGCGTCTATGAATAGTGTTTGACATCTTCTATCTCTGAATTTGCCTGCCTGCGCCGTGCGGAGCGCGGCAGGCAGGCTGTTTTTCTTGTTGCGGGTTAAAAACCATAAACATGCAGGGATTGGCGTTGTATAAAAAAGCTGCCCCGGCAGGGCTATCATGCAGTCAACTAAATCCGCTTCTATAATATTTTTGCGAATATCCCCTTCGCCTGATTGGTTTGAGGACATTGAGCCATTGGCAAGGACAAAACCTGCTATGCCGTTTGGTGAGAGATGATGGATGAAATGCTGAACCCATGCAAAATTGGCATTGCTGACAGGAGGGGTGCCGTATCTCCATCGCACATCTTCACGAAGAAGTTCCCCTTTCCAATCGCTTACATTAAAAGGCGGATTTGCGAGGATAAAATCTGCCTTAAGGTCTTTTTGAATGTCCTGCCTGAATGTGTCTGCATGATGAGAGCCGATATTGCCTTCAATTCCCCTTATGGCAAGATTCATATTGCAGAGGCGCCATGTTGTAGGGTTGGATTCCTGACCATAAATAGAAATATCCCCTTTTCTGCCACCATGCGCCTCAATAAATTTTTCTGACTGGACAAACATGCCGCCTGAACCGCAGCACGGGTCATACACCCTGCCTTTGTATGGCTCTATCATTTCAACGAGTATTTTTACGACCGACTGCGGCGTATAAAACTCACCGCCGCCTTTGCCTTCGGCAGATGCAAACCTGCCGAGGAAATACTCATACACACGGCCAAGTATATCCTTTGAGCGGCTTTCTGCATCACCAAGCCCGATTGTTGCGATAAGGTCAATAAGTTCGCCGAGGGTATGTTTATCAAGTGTAGGCCGAGCATAATCTTTTGGCAGGACACCTTTTAGTTTTGAATTTTCTTTCTCAATAACAACCATTGCATCATCAATGATTTTGCCAATGGTAGGCTGTTTAGCATTCGCCTGAAGATAAGACCAGCGGGCATCTTTTGGAACCCAGAAGATATTTTCAGAGAGATACTCGTCACGGTCTTCAATAATTCCATACCTTGCTTCTGGTTCCTTAACATAGTATTCGCTTGATGGGTCTTTTGCCGATGATTCCAACTGGCTGCGCCTTTCTTCAAAGGCATCGGAGATGTATTTGAGAAATATGAGCCCGAGGACTACATGCTTATACTCTGCGGGATCCATATGTCCACGCATTTTATCCGCAGCCTGCCAGAGCTTTTCCTCAAAACCTAAATTGCCGCCATTAGAGGTTTTTTTCTTTTTTATCTTAAATGCCATACTAAGTAACCCTTATCGAAAATTTTACTTTATCACCTTCAGCCTACTCTTCACCTCATTCACCCCCCACACATACCACGCATCATCTTCGGCGGCATTTTTTGCTGGCTCGCTGTGAACAGCACCATCCAGTGTCACTACCCAGTTTTTAGTTGTGACTTTTATGTTGCTGTGGTTTACCAGTATATCCTTCTCAAGCGCAAGCACAACTGCCTCTGTTATCTCTTCGTCTGAATCTTCTTCAGGGGGATTGACCTCAAGGCTGTTTATAACATCCGCGCTTCCAGGCACCCACCATGCAAGGACCCCAGCAAGACGTTTATGGCTTAAAGACGGGACAGTCCCTTCCAAATCAACCATCCCATTGTTTACATCCACTTCTATTGTAATATCCCTCAGGGTCGGCTCTTCAAGAAAGGCGTCGTATATATGATTTTTTATTTCCTTGTCTCCCATCTCTGTTGCAGGTTTTACCCTCAATCTGTCAATAACCCCTGATGTGCCTGAAATACCCATTGCAACAAGGAGGGCCTTTTTCTTGTGGCTAATCTTCTCAAGTATACCTTCCATTAAAATAGCATCTCCTTCCATTTTGAGGTGAATCGGGTTTTTTATAGGGTCAATATGGAGCTCTTTTTCCAGCGCCGCCTTTATTGTTTTCAGCGCCTCATTTCCTTGCATGTATCCCTCCCTTTTTAGCATAAGAGAGCCAAAGAGCCATAGTTTTTACTCTGACACCCTGACACTTTGATACTTTGATACCATTTCTTTAACCGTCTTTTCTTCATCGGCCTTTGTTTTTATTTCTCCATCAAGCCTTTTTTCAAGCAATGCATTTAGTATATCACTGTAGGCAGGGCCTTCTGGTATGCCCATTCTTTTCAGGTTATCTCCGTTAAGGATTATCTTGCATCCCCTTAAATGGGTTATAAAATTTGAGATGATCCTTTTGGTATCGTCTGAGCGCGTCTTTGCCATTATATACAGGATATCCTCCATGGGAATAGGCTTCAATAGTTTATAAACCTCGCTGTTTTTCAAGTCCTTTTTCATTTGCATCATATTTAACGCA
>Ga0156190_1012_pt1 | contig 48354 bp, 52 predicted proteins | sample RifCSPlowO2_12_FD_107843 | JGI IMG/M metagenome (GOLD analysis project Ga0156190, IMG submission 107843) | Deltaproteobacteria bacterium RIFCSPLOWO2_12_FULL_42_16 | reverse complement strand
GGAGGGTGGGCAGGGTATTGGTTGCTGCACATGCAAAAGGCTGGAAGGCTGCGCTCAAAGAGACAGAGCCAAATGCAGATTTTTATGTGAATGGGCAAAAGGATTTTTCTGAAATACTTCCATGGGATTTTATAGACAATGGGATAAAAAAGGAATACCTATGGAAAGAATACCAGAGGGCATTGAATGCCCAGACAACACCGCCCTGTCCGCCTTTGGCGGATGGGAGAAAATGTGTTAGGTGTGGAGTGTGTGTTGCGTAATTACCGGCTATGGGCAATTAGCTATAGGTTATGGGTTTTACCCATTGCCTCTTGCCTATCGCCTATTGCCTATCTCCGTAAAATAGTGATTGAAACCTCGCTATTTTACAAACCTGCGATTTGCCTGCCATACTTCGTTATCGACCATTTTTGCTCCTTACCCCGTATCCTCCCCCTGTCCCCCTCTATGAGGGGGATAAAGGGGGAGGGCTGCGTCGCAAAAATATCCGCTGTCCCCGATAGATTCAATCGGGGACAACTTGCAGGTTTCCCCAAAAATCAATGTCTATTTTGGGTGTCTTTTATCCCTTTACATTTCCCCTTTCTTTTTTTAAAATTGACAAACCATGGGAATAAAGGAAGATTTGGATATACTTGATGTCAAGATAACGAAGCTTAGGGTTGATTACGAGCAATATTTTACCAAGACTCTCAAGAGAGAACCGACCTTTTTACGGGATGAGGTGGATCGCCTTATTCTCAAATACAGTAACCAGCCAATAACTAATACAGCATTAAAATTCAGGTATTCTACGCTTGCCTCAAAATATACTTCATGTAAGCAATTTTGGAATAGAATCCTAAGACAAATAGAAGAAGGAACTTATGAGCGTGGGGCAGGCGTTGGAGTAAGGGCGCCAGAAATACCTCGAGTAGTAGAACCTCTTGAACAAGAGCCAGCATCGGACAGTAAATTCAAGGGTGTTTATCAGCAATATCTGGAGGCAAGAAAGCAGGCAAAGGAGCAGACAAAGGGTATGAATTATGAAGAATTCACGAGCGGTATTATGCAACAGACAGAGAAGTTAAAAAAGGATTTAAAGTGCACGGATGTGGAATATAAGGTAACCGTTAAAGATGGAAAGGCAAAGGTAACCCTTATCCCCAAAAAATAATCGTCCTTAACCCAAAAAGTGCATTTGCATTTTTTGGCAACCACAATCCCTCCCCCTTTTCTGGGGACAGATTTGAAATCTGTCCCCACAGGGGGACAGGGGGAGGCTGCGTCAAATCAGGCTGTCCAAATACTCACATACGTAAAAGAGTATGCTCCGTTTTGTCCAGCCTGCTTTTCCTTGTCCCCTGATAGAAACTTTCAGGGGCAGGCTTTGAGCAAAATCTTGCGGTTGTCCCGAAAAATAAAAAACAAATACATTTTTCGGGTTAATCTTTCGTTGAAATTTGTTCTGTTAGGATTGTAACCTTTTGAGGTCCAACCTCAGCATATCCAGGGCCTATCATAATCCGATTTATATCAGCGCCTTTTTTATAGCTGAGTTCCCCTGAATTCAAGGAAGTGAGAAGTGGTGCGTGCCCTGCAAGCACACCAAATTCCCCTTCGCTGCCGGGCGCGGTCATCTCATCAACCTGCTCTGAAAGGAAAAGCCTGTCAGGTGTGACTATTTCGAGTAAAAATGTATCTGCCATATCAGTAAGCAGTAACCAGTAAGCAGTAAACAGTAAGCAGAGTTTTCTGCCTACTCCATACTGCATACTGCCTACTATTTATTATGCTGCCCTTAGTTTTTCCGCCTTTTCCATTGCCTCTTCTATAGTGCCGACCATATAAAACGCTTGCTCAGGGATGTCATCATATTTGCCTTCAGCAATCTCTTTGAAGCCTTTTATAGTATCCTTTACATTGACATATTTGCCAGGTGCACCAGTAAAGGCCTCTGCGACAAAGAACGGCTGGCTTAAAAATCTCTGTATCTTTCTTGCCCTGGCAACAATCAGCTTATCATCTTCTGAGAGTTCATCCATACCAAGGATAGCTATGATATCCTGCAGGTCTTTATATTTCTGCAATATTTGTTGAATCCTTCTTGCAACAGAATAATGCTCATCGCCGATAACCTGCGGGTCAAGTATTCTGGAGGTAGAGTCAAGCGGGTCAACTGCAGGATATATGCCGAGCTCTGCTATCTGTCTTGAGAGAACTGTTGTTGCATCCAGATGAGCGAATGTTGTTGCAGGCGCAGGGTCTGTAAGGTCGTCAGCAGGCACATATATTGCCTGGACTGATGTAATAGACCCCTTTTTTGTTGAAGTAATCCTTTCCTGAAGCTCGCCAATATCCGTTGACAGTGTAGGCTGATAACCGACAGCAGATGGAATTCTTCCAAGGAGCGCAGATACCTCTGAGTTTGCCTGCACGAATCTAAATATATTATCGATAAAAAGAAGCACATCTTGGCCTTCCTCGTCTCTAAAATATTCTGCAACTGTAAGGGCTGTCAATCCTACCCTTGCCCTTGCCCCAGGAGGCTCATTCATCTGTCCATAGATGAGTGCTGTCTTATTAATAACCCCTGATTCTTTCATTTCAAGCCAGAGGTCGTTGCCTTCCCTTGTCCTTTCGCCGACTCCGCCAAATACGGAAAAGCCGCCGTGCTGCATAGCAACATTATTGATAAGTTCCATAATAAGGACAGTCTTTCCAACACCAGCGCCGCCAAACAAACCAATCTTACCACCTTTCAAGTATGGGGTAAGAAGGTCAATGACCTTTATGCCTGTTTCAAACACCTCCGTGGTTGTTGACTGATGTTCAAATGTTGGCGCCGGCCTGTGAATCGGGTATTTTTTGGTTGTTTTCACAGGGCCCTGTTCATCAACAGGCTCTCCAATTACATTTAATATCCTGCCCAAAACCTCTTTTCCTACTGGAACTGAAATGCCTTCGCCAGTATCCCATGCCTCTGCTCCCCGTACAAGACCCTCAGTTGAATCCATTGCAATGCATTTCACGGTGTTTTCACCGATATGCTGCGCAACCTCTAAAACAAGATTCCACTGTTGGTCGCTTATACTTGGGTTTGTTATCTTTATTGCGTTGTATATGGCTGGCAGGTGTCCTGGGGGGAATTCTATATCTATAACAGCCCCAATAACCTGCGTAATCTTGCCTACATTCTTTTTTTCCATTGGCAAACCTCCTTGTCGCTCCGCTCCATTATAAAATGCAAAGTGCAAATTGCAGAATGAAGAATGATAATATTCTTAATTTTGCATTTTGCAATTTTCATTTTGCAATCTGCAATTATCCTTTTAATGCCTCTGCTCCTCCAATAATCTCCATCAATTCCTTTGTAATAGCTGCCTGGCGCAGTCTGTTGAATTTTAAAGTTAGGCCCTCAATCATCTCTTTGGCATTCTTTGTTGCTGAGTCCATAGCAGCCATCCTTGCGCCATGCTCACTGGCAGAAGACTCAAGAAGGGCCCTAAATATTTGTATCTCTATATATTTTGGTAAAATATCTGCAAGGATAGCCTCCTGGAATGGTTCATAAATATATTCTGTAGTACTCTCTTCAGTGCCACTCGGCGGTTCAATGGGCAATAGCTTCTGTATAACAGGTTTTTGATTCAATGCAGATTTGAATTCACTATATAAAATGTAAACTTCATCAAAGGTTTCCATTATATACGAATCCACAATTTCCTTGCCAAGTTCTGCAGCATTCGCATATCGGGGCCTTCCTGAACCAAATGCCCTTTCTTGTCTGATAGTAAAATCTCTTCTCTTAAAATAATCTTTTGCTTTTTTACCAACAAGATTGAGGGTAGTCTTGGCATTGCCGGTATTTTTTCTCAGAAAAGTTTCTGAGGTTCTTATTATACTACTATTAAAACTGCCGCATAAACCCCTGTCTGATGTAAGTATGACAAGTTCTATCCTGTTATTCCCTCTTTTTGACAACAGTGGATGGGCATCTGGGCTCACACTTGAAGAAAGGCTGTTGATAATATCCAGCATCTTTTGCGCATAAGGTCTTGCTGCTACTATGTCCTCATGGGCGCGTCTTAGTTTTGCAGCAGAGACCATCTTCATTGCCTTAGTAATCTGCTGAGTATTTTTTACGCTCTTTATCCTGCGTTTTATGTCTCGTAAACTGGGCATATTATTTAATAATCGTTTAAACTGTTTAAGTCGTTCAAGCTGTTTAAACCGTTTGAACCGCTTGACGGTTTGAACCTGTTTTATACCGTAAACAATCCTTTAAAGTCATCCAGCGCTTTGTTAAGCTTTGGTTTTATTGTGTCGTCTATTGTCTTCTTCTCCCGCAGTTCTTTAATCAACTCTGGATGTCTTGTGTCAATAAATGCATATAGTTCTTCTTCGTATTTTCTCAGCGCTGAAACAGGATAAGCATCTATATAGCCATTGGTTGCCGCATAGATAATCAAAACCTGTTTTTCAACTGGAAGCGGTTTATATTGGCCCTGTTTTAATATCTCAACAAGTCTTGACCCCCTGTTAAGCTGTTTTTGTGTTGCAGGGTCGAGGTCGCTTCCAAATTGTGCAAATGCTGCCAGTTCTCTGTATTGCGCGAGTTCAAGCCTTAGTGTGCCAGCAACCTGCTTCATTGCCTTGACCTGCGCGCTGCCGCCAACACGGGAGACTGAGAGACCCACATTAATTGCTGGTCTAACACCAGCATAGAAAAGGTCTGTTTCGAGATATATCTGACCATCGGTAATAGATATGACATTCGTCGGGATGTATGCGGATACGTCACCAGCCTGAGTTTCAATTACAGGGAGCGCTGTTAATGAGCCGCCACCCAACTCATCCTTTAATTTGGCAGCCCTTTCAAGAAGCCTTGAGTGAAGATAAAATACATCACCAGGATATGCCTCTCTTCCAGGCGGTCTTCTTAAAAGTAGCGAAAGCTGCCTGTATGCAACAGCATGCTTTGAAAGGTCATCGTAAATGATAAGGGCATGCTTGCCGTTATCCCTGAAATGTTCGCCGATTGTGCAGCCTGCGTAAGGGGCTATAAACTGAAGCGGCGCTGATTCGCTTGCAGTTGCGACGACAACCACTGTATAGTCCATTGCGCCAAACTGTTTTAGTTTTTCAACCACTTGCGCTACGGTTGATTGTTTTTGGCCGATAGCCACATATATACAAAAGACATCAAGCCCTTTTTGATTTATAATAGTATCAATGGCAACTGCGGTCTTTCCTGTCTGCCTGTCGCCGATAATAAGCTCCCTTTGCCCCCTGCCAATTGGTATCATGCCGTCTATGGCCTTAATCCCTGTCTGAAGCGGTTCTTTAACGGGCTTTCTGTCAACAATACCCCTTGCCTTTACCTCTATGCGTCTTGTAGCTTTGGTTTCTATAGGTCCGTGGCCGTCTACAGGAAGGCCTAAGGCATTTATAACCCTTCCCATAAGCGCTTCACCAACCGGGACCTCAACGATTCTGCCGGTTCTCTTAACGATGTCGCCTTCCTTAATTTTATAGTCTTCTCCGAGGATTGCTGCGCCGACATTGTCCTCTTCAAGGTTTAATACCATCCCGCGTATGTTATGCGGAAATTCCAGAAGCTCGCCTGCCATTGCCCTTTCAAGGCCATAGATTCGGGCGATACCATCTCCAACTGATATGACAGTGCCTACCTCCTTTATATCAATTGTCTTCTCAAAGCCTTTGATCTGGGTTTTAATAAGCTGACTTATTTCTTCCGCCTTAATCATAATTAAATCACCCCTCTTTAATAAAAAGTAATACAAACGCAATAAATGTCTTTATACTGCGTTGGACTCCTCGGAAAATCCTCGACATCCTCCCCCTGTCCCCCTCCAGAGGGGGACAGGGGGAGGATGCCTGCGGTTTTCCTCGTCGTCCGCCTTGTCTAAAGTCATTTCTTGCGTTTGTATGTCAATCTATTTAATACGTTTGTATTATAAATCAGTCCATAATAGTATTTACACGCTATCGCCTTTTGTTCGTCATGCCCGAAGTTCTTAATCGGGCATCCAGAGACTAAAAACTACTGGATTCCCGCTAAAAACATGCGGGAATGACACTCTGTGAAATGTATATTCTATTATGGACTCCCTTATAGTTAATGAGTGTGCAGAAGGCAGTGAGAACTATCACTGCTTCTGCTTACTGCATACTTCCTGCTATTATTCTTTCTCTGACCTTTTCTAATTGAGTTTTTATGCTGCCATCCAGTATAATGTTGCCGATTGTAAAAACAAGGCCGCCGATAAGAGACGGATTTTTTTCAACTGTTAGTGTAACCTCTTTCTTAGTCAAGTCCTGAAGCCTTTTGTTTATCTCTTTAATCCGACCTTCTGAAAGCTCAGTTGCTGATTCTACCTTAACTTTAATCCTGCCAGCCAATTCATCCTCCATCTTGGAATATGCAATACTTATATCTTCAATTATTCCTATGCAGTGCGTTTCAACAAGAAGGGCTAAGAACCGTTTGACAATGTCAGATATTTTTATGGCCTCTGAAATCTTTTCTGTTAAAACCAGCCTATCCTTCAGTTTGTACATGGCATTAAGCAGGAATCTTTTTAGCTCAGGGTTGCTGGAAAATATCGCTGCAACATTCCTCAGTTCTTCGCCTATTTCCCTGAATTTATTATCTTCCCGGCCCATTTCAACAAGGGCTTTTGCATATCTTTTAGCAACTACACCTTTTTTCATAATAATTTTTTCAACAGCTCTTGCCTCTGGTCTCCTCCACTTCAGGCGGATAAGTTGGAGCCTTGTATTATCAATGCAGCCTCACCTTTTCCAAATACTCTCTTATGAGCCTTTCCTGGTCTGCGGCAGTCAATTCATGTCTTAATATCTCTTCTGCCATTTCAACCGCTACCTTGGCTATTTCTCCCTTAATCTCCTGCTTTGCCTTTTTGAGCTCCTGTTCAGCCGCAAGCCTCGCTTGTTCCTTTATCTTTTCAACAGACGCAATCGCTTCTTCTATAATCTTTTTCTTTTCTATCTCGCCTTCAGCCCTTATCTCCTGATAAATCTCCTCTATCTTTTTGTCAAGCTGTTTGAACTTAAGTTCAAACTCTTTCATCTTTCGTTCGGTCTCTTCCTTTGCCTTTCGGGCCTCATCCAATTCCCTCTTTATATTTTCCTTTCTACTGGCAAAAAAATCCTTTAGTTTCAGATATCGCGCTATCAGTATTACTGCTACTGCAAGTATTGCAAAATTTATTATTCGCCATAATGTGCTGTTGTCGCCACCAGCATCATGTCCGCCCTCTTCAGCAGCAAGGACAGGGGAAATCAGGCAAAGGATAGTAAACAGTAGGCAGTAAGCGCTAAGCAGCATACCCTGCAACTTTGGACTTCTATCTTTGGGCTCTTGACTCTTCATTTTATGCTACCTTTCTCTCTAAAATTTTTTCCGCTATATCTTTTGAAATAGCCTTGCTTTCCTCTTTTAATCGGGTTATGGCAGACTGAATATCTTTTTCAAGTTTTATCTTTGCCTGCTGGATACTATCAAGAGAATTTTTTCTTGCAGATTCAAGCAGATCCCTTTCTTTATCAAGGCCCTCCTGTCGCAGGCGCAATCTTTCCTCCTGAGCCTTTGCCTTTGTATCATTAAGCCTATTTTCATAAGCAAGCAGTTTCTTCTGAAGCTCAGCCTCTAAAAGCTCAGCCTCTCTTTTTGCCCCTGTTATATTCTTGTCTCTTTCCTCAAGGAGTTTTGTAACAGGTTTATACAGGAAGGTGTTTAAAATGAGATAGAGAACAAAAAATCCTATAACCTGAAATAATAGCGTAATGTTTAATTCTATCATTAAAAATCAATCCTTTAAAAGAAGTAGCATCTTATGCAAAATAGAGTATTGTTATCATACTGAACTGATTTTTGTCAAGGGAATTTTTAGTACAATTTTAGTAGAATTTAGTAAAAAGTATTACTATGTAGCCTTTCCCACTCCTTGCGAAGATAATAAGCCGTGCTATACTTTACATAACAAATGACCGTTTAAAACAACTTTATAAAGGGAGGGATATCTATGAAGAGAGCTAAAATAAAATTATTTATAATCACTGGTTTATTATTCTGTAGCAATTTTTACGTAATTACGGCAAATGCTGAGGAGCAGGCATTTAAAGACTATGTGTTTGCTGCGAATGAGATAAGCAATACGATAAGCATTATTGATCCAAAAACATTGACCATTATAAAAACAATTTCAATCGGCGACAAAGACATTCATCGGCCGCTCTACAATGGCCATATTGACCCGCACGGCGTAATTGCCTCGCCGGATGGGGAGTTGATATTGGTTACTGCAAGAGGCTCATCCTCGCTTATTATGCTCGACGGTAAAGCGCTTGAAGTTCTTGGTTATATAACCACAAGCGGCCGTGAACCCCATGCATGTATGTTTACGCCTGATGGAAGGCAGGCATGGATTACTGTGCGCGGCAGCGATCATATTGATGTCTTTGACAGGGGTTCAAAAAAGATTGTTGCACAGATACTTACAGGTGAAGGGCCTGGTATGGTTCATTTTGAGCCATCAGGGAGATACGCATTTGTCTCATTCCAAAAGCGGAGTGTTGTTGCTGTGATTGATACATATAATTACAGTATTATAAAGGACATACCAGTTCCGGGGAAATTTTCACCGTTTCTAATGGTGTCTACCAGTGAGAAGCCATATTTCTGGGTGATACACAAAGATGTGAATAAAATCAGCGTGATTGACCCACGCAAATTTGAGGTTGTCGGCACTGTGGATGTGGGAAACAAGCCGAACCATGTAGCGTTTATTGTAAAAGGCGGCGTAGAGTATGCGTATGTTACCATTGCCAAAGATAATCGCATTGATGTGATTGAGATGAAGGATAGGCCTCGATTTGTGAAGTCAATTCCAGTAGGTCAGGAGCCCCATGGCATCTGGTCAGACCCTGAAATGAAACACATCTTTGTAGGACATGAGATTTCCAATGAGATTTGGGCAATAGATGCGGCAACTGATAAGGTATTGGCTAAAATTCCTGTGGGAGAAAAGCCTATTGATGTGGTATATGTGAGGGTATGGCAGGAAGGCATGCCTGCCAAATCTGGGCATTAGAAGGTTTTACAATAAATGCGCATAATCTACGGCGTCAATCCAGTGCTGGAGGCCTTGAACTCCCATCCTGAGGATTTTAAAGACTTGCTCATTGTGCAAGGTAGGGCTGGCCAGGCTGGTGAAAAGATAAAAAAACTTGCCCATCAACACGGTATTAGATGCAGGATAGTTGGTAAAGATGAAATTGAAAAACTCGCCCAGACCACGCATCATCAGGGCGTTGCAGGCATACTCACAGAATTCCAATACGCAGAGGTTGAAGATATTTTGGAAAGATGGAAGTCGTCAGGGGAAAAGGCGTTGCTCCTTATCCTCGACTCTATCCAGGATCCGCAAAACCTTGGTTCACTCATCAGGACAGCCTATGCAGCAGGCGTTCATGGCGTCATTATCCCGAAAGACAGGGCAGCAGAGGTCTCGCCTTCAGTTGCCAAGGCATCTGCAGGAGCAGTAGAGCATACGCTTATTGCCCGCGTAACAAATATTGCATCTACCATAGAACAGCTCAAAAAGGCCGGCATATGGGTAGTAGGCATAGAGGCAGATAGCCCGCAGGATATCTATTCCTTTGATATGGATAGAGATATTGCGATAGTCATAGGTAGCGAAGGAAAAGGGATGCGGCGCCTTGTGAGGGAAACATGCGATGCCTGTCTTTCCATACACATGAAAGGGAAAATTTCGTCCTTAAATGCCTCTGTTGCTGGTGGAATAGCGCTTTTTGAAGTGATGAGAAACAGAACGTGAAGTCTATCCCTACAGTAAATCGTGCAGTGTGATAATCTTATTTATTGAATACTCTTTTTTGCCAGCAGGAAGTTGTATAACGACTTCATCTCCAACTTCCCTGTTGAGAAGCGCCTTGCCAATTGGAGAGCTGACAGATATCTTCCCATTCTTTGGGTCAACCTCTTCTGGCGTAACAAGCTCATAGACTATTTCATCACCTGTGTTCAAATCTTCTAAAAATATCCTTGAACCAAATGCAATCTTATCCTTTGGTAGTGTATTCAAATTTATCGAAAACAGGGCATTAATTCTGGTGTGCAGGTGCGCAACCCTTGCCTGGAGAAAGGTCTGCCTTTCCTTCGCAGCATGATATTCAGCATTTTCCCGAAGGTCGCCATGGGCTGCTGCCTTTCTGATTTCCTTGGGCAGCTCTATGCGCAGTTCCTTTTCCACCTTCTTAAGCGCTTCTTCGAGTTGTTTTACTATAGGAAGTTTATGCATGGTGATTCTCCTTAAATCAATACAGGCTATAGGTAATAGGCAATAGGCAATAGGCAATAGTTAAAATCTAATTTTATCGCCTATAGCCCAGCGCCTATCGCCTGTATTTATACCATATCTTTTCTGACAAGTCTTTTCATTTTTTCAACTGCCTCTAACGCATCCTTTGCGTAACCGTTCGCCCCAACCTTATCTGCAAACTCCTGATTTACTACAGCGCCACCTACCATCGTGAGCACGGGCACACCCTTTGCTTTGAGTTTTTTCAAGACATTATCCATCTCCATAACAGTTGTGGTCATCAGGGCTGATAGACCGACCACATCCACCTTATTTTTTATCGCCTCTTCGATTATTTTATCAGCAGGCACATTTTTTCCCAGGTCAATAACCTCGAAACCATGATTCTCAAGAAGCGTAGATACGATATTTTTCCCGATATCATGGATATCACCCTCAACAGTAGCCATCAAAACCTTGCCAAGGCTTTTCGCTTTTTTATCCTTAAACTCTTTTTTCAATCGGTCAAACGCCTTTTTCATGGTGTCAGCGGAGAGCATTACCTGCGGTAGAAAATATATATTTTGCCCAAAAAGTCTTCCAACCTCTTCAAGCCCGGGAATGAGCGCATCGTTGCTTATTTTAAGAGGCTTCCATCCCTGCTTCAAAGCCTCTTCAATAAGTCCGACAATTCCCTCCTCATCGCCGTCAATAATTGCCTTTTTTAATCTCTCTCCGATTCCATGGGGTTCTTTAATAGTTACTCTTGGTTTACCAAAAGCTTCACCGCTTTCTATCCCAGGTGGCCGTATTGTTTGAGCCTCGCGATATCTCTTTATATACATCTCGGCTCTTGTATCACATCCGATTAACACCAATGCGGCATGATATGCATCCATAAGCATACTGTTGTGCGGATTTATAATAGCGGCATCCAGCCCTGACTGAAGCGCCATAGTCAAAAAGATTGAATTGATTATTTCCCTGTTTGGCAGGCCGAATGAGATGTTGCTAACGCCGAGGATAGTAGAGAGCCCCAGCTTTTCCTTTACCATGCGTATTGCCTTAAGCGTTTCCTGCGCTGATTTCTGATCCGCGCTTACTGTGAGCGCCAGACAATCTATGACAACATCTGATTTTGAAAGTCCGTACTTTAACGCATTTTTTAATATTTTTTCTGCAATTTTAAATCTCCCCTCTGCAGTAGGAGGAATGCCTTTGTCATCCAGTGTGAGACCCAGCACAGCAGCCCCGTATTTCTTTGCAAGGGGAAGAATTGTTTTAAGTTTTTTTTCTTCTCCGCTTACTGAATTTATTAGTACTTTCCCATCAGCAGCCTTTAACCCTGCCTCAAGCGCAGCCAAGTTTGAAGAATCCAATACGATGGGTAATTGGCTGTTCTCATTTACTGCAAAAACTGCAATCTGCATTGATGCAGGTTCATCGGCACCCGGCACGCCTACATTCACATCAAGGACGTGCGCCCCTGCCTCCTGCTGGGTCTTTGCCTCTTTACGGATGATAGAGGTCTTTTTTTCTTTAATCTCCTGCTGAAGGAGTTTTTTACCTGTAGGATTTATTCTTTCCCCAACAATTATCGGCAAATGTCCATTTCCAAACTCTACAAATCTTGAACGGCTCGCAAGCCGTGTTGTTTCTTTTCTGTCTTTTGTCTTCTGCCTTCTGACTTTTGCCCTCATCTTCTTTATATGTGCCGGTGTTGTGCCGCAGCAACCGCCGATGACCCTCACACCAACATCTAAAAGTTTCGACACATATGCTGCCATTTCTTCTGGCGTGGCAGGGAAGATTGTCTCTCCTTCTTTCAGGTATGGTATCCCTGCGTTGGGTTGGGCAATTAAAGGAAGGCTCGTTACCCTGCTCATTGCCATAATGGCCTTATAAATGCCTTCTATTCCAAGACTGCAATTCGCGCCTATAACGTCAGCGCCAAGCCCCTCTGCAATAATGGCAAATACTTCTGGCGGAGTACCGAGAACTGTTCGCAAGGTTTCATCAAATGTCATGGTTGCAACTACTGGAAGACCAAAAGTTTTTGCTGCAAGGATGGCAGCCTTCATCTCTTTGATATCCATCATGGTCTCAATAACGATTAAATCAACCCCACCGGTTTTGAGAGCATTAACCTGTTCGGAAAATATTTCAACCGCTTCATCAAATGAGAGGTCGCCAACTGGCTCTAAGAATTTTCCAGTTGGTCCAAGTCCGCCAGCAACAAATCCCTTTTTGCCAACTGCCTCCCTTGCATTTTTTGCTGCCTTTAGGTTTATATCTACGAGTTTTTTTTCAAGATTGTATTCTTTAAGCTTAACCCTGTTAGCGCCAAATGTAGCTGTTGTAACAACATCAGAACCTGCATCAACATAACTTGTATGAACTTGTTTTATCATCTCAGGATTTGTGAGATTAAGCTCATCAGGGCATCCCCCGGGTTTTAAACCGAGTTTTTGAAGCATGGTGCCTGTAGCGCCGTCAAATATTAATGGCCTTTTCTTTAATTCTTTTAGAAAGGAGTTTTTCATTGTCCTGTTATCCTTTTATGAGGTCTTTATTTGGGCCGAGCGGGAAGGAGATATCTATATGACCAGCGAGCGTTTTTACTTTTTTGCCTTCTATAAGTAGCTGAACCTTTTTAATTTCAGGAAAGTTAAGGGTTACGGTATCAACAACAGAATAAATAGTTTGTAATTCAGCAGAGCTTCCGCCCGGATGTTTGTCAGAAATTTCCTTGCTGAAATTTAAAAATGCCACGTTGTCCTTAACCTCAACACTGAGAAGCCTTGTCCCATCAGGGACAGTGACAGTAAGACTTCCTTCTGGTCCGCTTATGAGAGCGTGTATGGCCTCTCTGATTTCTATAGATAATGTTCCTTTTGCTATATCCCTCTCTTCTGCCTTCAATGCTTTGCCTTCTTCGTTAGAGAAGTAGATTCTTACACTTTTTACTTCGTACCTTGATATCTTCTTAGGAAGCAGATAGGGCAGTATCTTATCACCATACTTTGTAATAAGGTAAATTCCAACAACTACGGTGAGCATGGCAACAACTAAGATTGTTATAGTTGCTCTGCCCGCAGAATGCCTATTTTTATTTGTTTTCACTTTTGAGCCAGGGCAATGTTTCTTTTTAGATGGCATGGGTAGTTTTTTTATAAGTTTTCCAGATTAACTAATTCAATATTTCTAAGGCTGGCTCCCATAAATCTACTGCCAACCTGTTTAAACCTGTCAGGTGAGTCTGTGACAAAAAATCTGTGAGAACTTTCCTTAGATGATATAATTTTAATCAGATTTTTTTCTGCGAGACACCTAAAAACCTCAGCAGCGGTTTCATGACCTGAATCTATAAGCATTGTTTTATTGCCCATAACCTCAGTGATTACTTCCTTAAGTAAAGGGTAGTGGGTACAGCCAAGTATGAGCGTATCTATCCAATTTTTCTTTATATCATTGAGATAAGTCTGGGCAGTAAGATGCGCCATCTGATTATTTGTCCATCCTTCCTCAGCAAGCGGCACGAACAAGGGACATGGTTGTGTGAATACCGCAATAGATGAGTCTATGGACTTAATTGCATCAAAGTAGGCGCCGCTCTTTATTGTCCCTTCTGTTCCTATCACGCCTACCCTCTTAGTCTTTGTAATCTCAACTGCCTTTTTTGCGCCAGGCTCTATGACACCTACAACCGGTATTTGAAGCGCCTTTTTAAGCTGCGGCAGGCAATATGCAGAGGCTGTATTGCATGCAACAACAAGGAGTTTTATATTGAATTTCAGAAGAAAGCGCGCATTTTCAAAGGAATACTTTGTAACTGTCTCGGCGGATTTTGTGCCATATGGCACCCTGGCGGTATCGCCCAGATAAATAGTATCTTCTCCCGGCATTGCATTGATAATCTCTTTTAATACAGTGAGTCCGCCAATACCTGAATCAAATATACCTATGGGTCTTTCCATTTATTGAGATGCGCCTTTCTTAAATGCCCTAAAACTCTATAGATAAACTGGGCCGCTGTTTATAGTCAACGACAATAATAGGTAGACATTATTTATAATAAATTCGAACTTCTAATATCGAAATCTGAACAATACAACGGCTGTCAGCTTAGGCAATCTGTTCCTGTTTGTCAACCCTTGACAAATTATCTGCTCTGACATTACATCAGAGCAGGTCAATATTTAACACAGTAAAACACATAATTTGTCAAGGGTCAAGGCGAGTTTTTTACAAAAGTTCCATCTTTTAAGTAGTTGGTAAAAAATAAACAAAAAATAAACAAAAAAATAAAATTCTTGACAGGAAGATTTTGACAAGTTATTCTTTTTTCACCATTTTATCATGAAACCGTATAAACAACATATCCTTGTCTGTCATGGAAAGACCTGCTCTGCTGCTGGTTCTGAAAGGTTGCTTGAACTATTGCGGGACAAATTAGATGCAGAGGGTTTAAGTGGCGAGATAAAGACATCCAAGGGCGGGTGTTTCAGTGTGTGCAAAGAGACTGAACCAAAAGGGGGGTATTGTCCTGTAGTTGTTATTTACCCTCAGGGCGTATGGTATCGCAATGTGTCTGAAAAAGATATTCATGAAATTGTGGAAAAGCATATTAAAGGCGGAAGGATAATAGAAAGGCTTTTGCATTATAAGATGCAGCCTGCTTAGCTGGATGTAAGGACTTTGAACCATAAGGGCTCAAAAATAAAACGAAAGGAGAGGAAAAAGAAAATGGTAAAAAGAAGTATCATTTTATGCAGCGTATTTGTCTTTATGCTTGCTATAGTTATTTCTGGCTGCGGTCAGCAGTTAAAGCAGGAGAATGAACAGCTAAAAGGGCAGGTGCAAGCATTGACTGACGATAACAATAATCTGCAAAGCCAGATAGAAAACCTGATAAAGGAAAGGGATGACCTTAAGGCTCAGGTAGCGTCTTTGACTCAGGAAAGGGATAACCTGAAGAAAGAGATTGAGGCAGCCAAGGCAAAGGCAAAGCCAGCGGCAAAAGGGACAACAAAGAAGAAATCTACAAGAAGGAAGTAAAAGATTCTTTGGCAGTTAAGATGTAAAAAGAAAAAGACAAAAAGAAAAAGACACCTTGGTTTAAAGATTTAAGGGGAGTATAATAGCTCCCCTTTTTATTTGCTCTATTTTCGGGTTTACAATTATTTTTTTCTTAAGTATACTACTCGCATTATGGCAAATATTATTGATGGAAAGGCGCTGGCACAGAAGCTCAGGGATAGATTAAAGAATGAAGTTGATATGCTTAAAGACCAGGGTATTAAGCCCGGTCTGGCAGTTGTGCTTGTTGGCGATAATCCCGCCTCTCTAGTTTATGTCAAGGCAAAGGGAAAGGCATGCGATGAGGTTAGTATCAACTCATTTCAACGCACACTTCATAAAGAAATTACACAAAAAGAACTGCTATGGCAAATATCCGAATTAAACAACGATCCAAAGGTTCATGGTATCCTTGTCCAGCTTCCCCTTCCTGAGCATCTTGACGAAGAATTAATTCTGGAGGCGATATCACCAGAAAAAGACGTGGATGGTTTTCATCCTATGAATACCGGAAGGCTTGTTATTAACAAACCGCTTTTCCAGCCGTGCACGCCACTGGGCATTATTAAACTCATTGAGAATACCGGCGTGGACATATCAGGAAAAGAGGCTGTGGTTGTTGGCAGAAGCAATATTGTTGGCAAGCCCGTTGCCTTTATGCTGCTCCATAGAAATGCAACAGTTACTATATGTCATTCACGGACGCAGAATCTTCGCGAAAAAATAGGAAGGGCGGACATCTTAATCGCAGCTATCGGCAAACCCGCTGCTATTAAAGGAGAATGGATAAAACAAGGGGCTATTGTTATAGATGTCGGAATAAATCGTCTTGACGGGGGCAAGCTGGTGGGTGATGTGGAATTCGATGGGGCGTTTAAGAAGGCGTCATTTATAACTCCGGTGCCAGGCGGCGTTGGACCAATGACCATAGCCATGCTTCTCTATAATACAGTAGCGGCGGCAAAGAGGCAGTCTAAAGGCATAAGGGTATAAAATGATTATTACAAAGAAAAAGGATTTTTCAAAGATATTGGAATATCTCAATGGCAGAGAAAAGATTTATCTTTTCGGATGCAATTCCTGCGCGGAACAGTGCGAGACAGGCGGAGAGCGGGAAGTGAAGGCAATGGCTGATTTACTTGAAAAACAAGGTAAAAAGGTTATAGGTTTTTCAGTGCCTGACGAGACCTGTTACAGCATGCTTATAAAAAAGCATTTCCGTGAAGATAAAGATGTACTTGAAAAGGTTGATGCAATCCTTGTCCTTGCATGCGGCGCTGGCGTTAAGGCAGTTGCTGATGCAGCAGGAGATGGGATGGCGGTATTTCCGGCCCTTGATTCCCTCTATCTTGCCAATGTTACAAGATACGGACATTTTTTTGAAGGCTGCTCTCTTTGCGGAGACTGTGTCTTGGCTGAGACAGGTGGTATATGCCCTCACACCCAGTGCCCCAAAAGCCTGTTAAATGGGCCATGCGGTGGGATGGTTAATGCCAAATGTGAAGTTAATTTAGAAAATGAGTGTGCATGGATAATGATTTACCGGAGGCTAAAGGCTCAGGAAAGACTGGATGTTTTGAAAAGAATAGCGCCTCCAAAGGATCATTCAAACGGTGTAAAACCGCGCACGGTGATTGTAGAATCGAGGAATAAAAAGCAAAGTTAAATTAAATATCTCCTCAACCTTAACCTCAACATGTCTTAGCTAAAATTATGCAGACCCTTAAAGAGTCTCTTTCTTCAAAAAAGTTTACAATTACTGCTGAGATATGCCCGCCAAAAGGCACTGATACCTCAGACTTTCTCAAAAAGGCACAGCTTCTAAAAGGAAAAATAGCTGCTGCCAATGTGACCGATAACCAAAGGGCTGTAATGAGACTTTCCTCTCTTGCCTGTTCTGTTATTTTACTAAAGGAGGGAATAGACCCTGTGTTTCAGATGACATGCAGGGACAGAAACAGGATTGCCCTCCAATCAGACATAATGGGTGCGTCAGTCCTTGGCATAAAAAATATCCTAGCCCTTTCAGGCGACCATGTGTCTTTTGGAGACCACAGAGAGGCAAAACCAGTATTTGACCTGGATTCTGTTCAACTGGTTCAGGTAATAGATAAGCTGAATAAAGGGACAAATATGAAGGATATGCCTCTTAAGGGAGGAACAGATTTTTTTATAGGCGCAGTTGTTGCCCCAGAGGCAGACCCGGTGGAACCTGAGATGATAAAATTTGAAAAAAAGGTTGAGGCAGGGGCAAGATTCTTCCAGACACAGGCAATATACAATATGGAAAAATTCCACAGGTTTTATGAATATGCAAAAAGATTTGGTGTGAAGATTTTGGGCGGCATACTCCTTCTCAAGTCAGCAAAGATGGCAAATTTTTTGAATACGAATGTCCCTGGTGTAAAAGTGCCAAAACATCTTATAGATGAATTGGAAAAGGCTCAAGACCAGCTTGAAAAAGGTATTGAGATTGCAGCAAGGCAGGTAAATGAATTAAGGAGTTTCTGTGACGGCGCCCATATCATGGCAATAGGACAGGAAGAAAGTGTGGTGAGGATAATAGAAGGGGCAGTGTTATAGTAATTTCTAATTACCAATTTCTAATTACTTCATGGGGAATTAGGCATTGGAAATTAGGAATTATAATTACGCCATTGTCTCCATAGTGGTTTTAAAGTGTTCCATAAAATCTTCGCCGTGAAGGGGTCTGATAATTATCCATTTTTTCTTTTTATCAAGCGCAATTTCAACCTCTGCGCCAGGTATCAACTCAAGGTATCTAAGATAGTCTTCAGGTAGCGCAATGCCCTCTTTACCTTTTGCAATCTTGACAATCTTTTCTTTCATTGTTCACACCTCCGCATTTTATATCAACCCTTTGCGCTACTTGCTCATTGATTCAAGAAAATCTTTATTAGTATTCGTGCTCTGTATCTTGCCTAAGAGGAATTCCATGCTCTCGATGGGATTAAGGGGCTGGAGCACCTTTCTCAAAACCCATATGCGATTTAATGCCTCTTTTGCAAGGAGGAGTTCCTCCTTTCTTGTGCCTGACCTGTTAATATCAATTGCTGGGAAGATGCGTCTGTCAGATAATTTTCTGTCAAGCACTATCTCCATATTGCCGGTGCCTTTAAACTCTTCAAATATAACCTCATCCATACGGCTGCCTGTTTCAATTAACGCCGTTGCAATGATGGTAAGGCTTCCACCTTCTTCTACATTTCTTGCAGCGCCAAAGAACCTCTTTGGTTTATGCAAGGCATTGGAATCTACACCTCCTGAGAGCACCTTGCCGCTTGGCGGCACAACAGTATTATACGCCCTCGCAAGCCTCGTGATAGAATCCAAAAGAATAACCACATCGTGCTGATGTTCTACCAACCTCTTTGCCTTTTCTATGACCATCTCTGCAACCTGAACGTGTCGTTGCGCAGGTTCGTCAAATGTAGAGCTTATTACCTCGCCTTTTACCGAGCGCTGCATATCAGTAACCTCTTCTGGCCTTTCATCAATCAGCAACACAATCAATACAATATCTGGATGGTTTGTTGTTATGCTATTGGCAATCTTTTGAAGAAGAACCGTTTTGCCTGCCCTCGGCGGCGACACAATGAGTCCTCTCTGGCCTTTGCCGATTGGGGTAAAGAGGTCCATTATTCTCATGGAGAGGTCTGTCTTCTTGCCAGCCAACTCAAGTTTTATCCTCTCCTCAGGATAGAGGGGAGTGAGATTGTCAAAAAGTATCTTATCCCTTGCAACATCAGGATCTTCATAATTTACCTTTTCAACCTTTAAAAGGGCGAAATATCTTTCACCTTCTTTTGGCGGTCTTATCTGACCGGATACAATGTCGCCTGTTCTGAGATTAAATCTTCTTATCTGTGATGGAGAGACATATATATCATCAGGTCCTGGGAGGTAATTATAGTCAGGCGCCCTTAAAAACCCGAAGCCATCGGGCAGGGTTTCCAGAACACCCTCGCTGTATATAAGGCCGTTTTGTTCTGATTGCGACTGAAGCAGAGCGAAGATTAAATCTTGTTTCCTCATGCTTGCAGCGCCTTCTATATTATATTGCTTGGCAAGCGTTGTAAGCTCGCCAATCTTTTTTTCTTTAAGTTCTTTGAGATTCATAAAAGCACTCCTCTTTTTTTAACAACCACAGCTTGCCATCAACTCTTGATATCCCAATATAACTTCGGAGACAGTAAAGATAAGGCATGCGGTCGTAAGACCAATTTTTTGTTATGGGAATTAAATTTTGTCTTTTTTGCGCACTTGGGGTGATGCCATGGTTAATGAGCCATATCCACTCGCTTGAAATTGAAGGATAAGTGGGGCTATTCATTGTGGGTTTTTTTGAACAAGCTGACAAATTTAAATGTTGAAGAAGCCATTTCTGTTTTTATTATGACTATGCACCCGGAGAGCAATATATACTATTGTCTGCTTTGAACATCTGGAAAGGGTAAGCCCACCAATGGAATTATGATTTTTTGAGTTTTTCTATACCTATAGCTCCGGGGTTATTAAAGATGATATCATGTGAATTGTAGTTCAAATTTAGATGTGATTTTGAATTAATAAAAATATAAAGGCACTTTAATTGTGCGGTTGCCATAAGATTAGCACAATATTTTAAAATCTGTCAATCTTTTTTTTGCATTTCGAATGAACTGTTGTTTTTAAATCACCGTTAGCAGTTTATGTTATCCCCCTATCCAAACTCCTGTACTGTATTGCCTCTGACAGGTGATGTGTTTTAATCTGTTCTTCACTTTCTAAGTCGGCTATAGTCCTTGCAACCTTTAATATCCTTGTGTATGCCCTTGCAGATAGGCCGAGTTTATCTATTGCCATTTCAAGAAGTCTCTTGCCCTCTTCACCTATTTCGCAGAACTTTTTTATATGATGGGTGGTCATCTGGCTATTGCAGTAGACTTTTTTACCATCACGCTTAGCGTAACCTAAAAACCTCTCCAACTGGACACTCCTTGCCCTATCAACACGCGCCTTTACTTCTTTTGAGGACTCACCCTTTGTATCACCTGAAAGCTCCTTAAATCTCACAGCAGGCACATCACAGTGGATATCAATCCTGTCTAATAATGGCCCGGAAATCTTTGCCCTGTATTTTTGGATTTGCGCTGGTGTGCAGCGACATTCTTTGTGTAAATCGCCTAAAAATCCGCAGGGACAGGGGTTCATTGCAGCGATTAAAATAAAGCGAGAGGGATATGTCAATGACATGGCAGCCCGTGATATGGTAACTTTCCCATCCTCAAGAGGTTGTCTTAATACCTCAAGCACATTTTTTTTAAATTCAGGCAGCTCATCCAGAAACAGAACGCCGTTATGCGCAATTGAAACCTCACCAGGTCTCGGGACATGCCCTCCGCCGATAAGCCCTGCATCGGAAACAGTGTGGTGAGGGCTTCTAAATGGCCGTGTGGTTACCAAAACCTGTCTTCTATCAAGAACTCCGGTTATGCTATGAACCTTTGTCGTTTCTATCGCCTCATCAACACTCATATCAGAGAGAATAGTAGGCATACGCCTGGCAATCATGGTTTTTCCAGAGCCTGGCGGACCAATCATCAAAACATTATGTCCGCCTGCTGCTGCAATTTCCAATGCCCTTTTTACGTGTTCTTGCCCCTTTACCTCATTCAAATCAAGATAGGTTTCTCCGTTTCCTTTAAAGTATTCTTCAATATTAATCCTGCATGGCTCAATTTCAAGATTGCCGTTTAAAAACTCAACGAGCTGGGAAAGATTTTTTACGCCGATACTATTTATGCCATTTACTAACGCAGCTTCTTCAGCATTTTCCTTTGGGAGGATTACACCTTTCAACCCTGCCTTCTTTGCAGCAACAGCCATGGGAAGCGCGCCACGCACAGGTTTGACCCTACCATCCAGAGAAAGCTCCCCTAAAATCATATAATTAGCAAGGACTTCCTTTTTTACAACTCCCCCTGCAGCAAGGATTCCAAGGCTTACTGGCAAATCAAAGGTCGTGCCTTCTTTTTTTACATATGCTGGGGCAAGGTTTACGGTGATGCGTTTGGCAGGGAATTCATAGCCAGAGTTCTTTATAGCTGCCTTTACCCTGTCTTTGCTTTCTTTAACTGCATTATCAGGCAGGCCGACGGTTGAAAAGATAGGAAGACCTTGAGCGGTATCCACCTCTACCTCTACGATATATGCATCAATACCCAAGACTGAACCGCTGAATACTTTGGCTAACATACATTCCTCAAAATTTATTTGGTGAGATATTATCAAATATGCTGCTCGCACACAAGTTATTATATTATCCGTAATAATTTATTGACAGCGCACAGCTTACTGCCTTACAATATAAAAAGGGGGCGACAGGCTTCGACGGGATGACCTGATGCCACGGGAAGCATACCGAGGTCCGGGGACTCGTTAAAACACCGGAAAAACATAGTCGCAAACGACTATAACTACGCTCTGGCTGCTTAAGTCAGCCAGCGTCTTTTATGCCTGCTCCTGCGGGGCTTAAGAGACGACATTTAGCAGGATGGCCTTTGGGGCTCGGTCTGAAGGACCTGAAGGCGAGAACTAAACAGACTGGCTTCCTGGTACAGTGCCTATGATGAGCCAGGAAGCGAGATAAATGCATAGGCTAAGTATGTAGATGCCCTGGCTAAGCATTCCCGGACGTGGGTTCAATTCCCACCGCCTCCACCATATATTTAGGTAGCATAATAGCTACCTATTTTTATTTATAGGCACCCCAATGACCTCCAGAAATATCATTGACCCTTGACAAATTATATGTTTTACTAAGGTAAAACATAAAGCTGCTTTGTTTCAGACAAAGCAATAATTTGTCAAGGGTTGACTTATTTTTTAAAAAAACATATTATTTCTCGCACAAACTCAAAACTTACCAAGGACACTGTTGTTTATGAAGATACGCAAGGCAGTTTTTCCTGCTGCTGGATTCGGAACACGATTTTTGCCTGCTACAAAGGCGATTCCTAAAGAGATGCTTCCTCTTATTGACAAACCGCTGATTCAGTATTCTGTTGAAGAGGCAAAGAAGTCAGGGCTTGAGGAGGTGATAATCATAACAGGGATGGGAAAGACAGCTATTGAAGACCATTTTGATGTATCGTTTGAATTAGAGATGCTGTTAAAGGAGCGAAATAAGACAGATATGCTGAAAATGATTGAAGAGTTGTCTAACTTCATTCACTTTTCCTATACAAGGCAGAAGAAGCCAATGGGCCTTGGCCATGCAATTCACTGCGCAAAAAACCTGGTAGGCATGGAGCCATTTGCTGTATTCTTAAGCGATGATGTTATAGATTCACGCATCCCTGTTATGAAGCAGATGGTAGATGTCTTTCATCGGTATCCTTATACTATACTGGCAGTTCAGCGCGTTCCCAAAAAAGAGGTTCATCATTATGGCATAATAGAGGCAAGGAAGATAGCGCCAAGGGTATATGAGGTTCTTGATATGGTAGAAAAGCCTCATCCAAGCAATGCGCCTTCTAATCTGGCGATTATTGGCAGATACATTCTGATGCCAGAGATATTTAAAGCCCTTGAAGAAACCAAACCAGGCAGAGGCGGTGAGATACAGCTTACTGACGGATTGAAGGTGTTATCCAGAAAGCAGCCAATTTATGCATATGAATTCGAAGGCGAAAGATTTGATGCTGGCGACAAGCTTGGTTTTATAAAGGCAAATGTGTCGTTTGCCTTAAAAAGGCCGGATATAAATAAAAGCTTCAAGAAATTTTTAAAAGAAATTAGCCATTAATTTCTGAGGACAGAGGTTTAGTATGGTAAAGTCGCCTAAAAAAGAATTAAGCGATAAGCCGGTTTCTACGGATATTGGTATGGCCTTTCAGTATGTATTCGAAGAGTCAGAAAAGATTGTCCTGCCCAGAGATGTTTCTATAACTCATACCCCTGTTGTAGATATGTTTTCTACAGCAGGGGCTGTAATAGTGGAGGTTGAGCTGCCTGGGGTGCGGCAGGAAGAGGTGGAAATCTCTATTCTTCAGAATACGCTTACCATCCGAGGGGTTAAATACGAATGTTTTGAGGAAAAGAAGATAAACTTTGTTTGTATGGAAAGAAGTTTTGGAAGGGTATTTAGGGTAATAGATATTCCGTATACTGTTGATACATCAAGGATAAAGGCAGCTTACAAAAATGGATTATTAACAATTGAGTTGCCTAAGGTAGCAGAAAAACGTGGTGTTCCTAAAAAGGTTAATGTAGAATCCAGCGAATCATAATATTTTAATTATTAAGGAGGAAGCAGAGTGAGTGACGAGAAAGAAAAACTGGAGCAAGGTGAAGACCAGCTTGTAATTCCGGATGCACTTCCATTGTTGCCTATACGGGATATCGTGATTTTCCCATTTATGATAGTTCCACTTTTTGTTGGAAGGGAAAAATCAGTAAATGCTGTTGATATGGCCCTTACAAAAGAGCGCCTTGTTTTTCTTGCCACCCAGAAAGATATTGCAGACGAGGAGCCAAATCCGAAAGACCTCTATCAAATCGGCACTGTTGGAATGATTATGAGGATGTTGAAACTGCCTGATGGCCGCGTAAAGATACTCGTGCAGGGGCTTACAAGGGCTGCGATAAAACAGTATATGCTGGAGAAACCCACTTATGTGGTTTCTATTGAAAAGATTAAAGAAGCGCCAATACTCCAGCCGACCCTCGAAGTAGAGGCAATGATGCGGAATGTGAGGGAGCAGCTTGAGCAACTTTCCTCTCTTGGCAAGGTTATATCTCCAGAGATAATGATGATTATAGAAAGTATGAATGAGCCTGGCAGACTGGCAGATATTGTGGCTGCCAATCTTGGTTTAAAGGTCGAGGCTGCCCAGAATATCCTTGAGACAATGGAGCCGGTAAAGCGTCTGGAAAGGGTGAATGAGTATCTTGTAAAAGAGCTTCAGGTCTCTACTATGCAGGCAAAGATACAGTCGCAGGCAAAAGAGGAGATGGACAAGACCCAGCGTGAATATTTCTTGAGAGAGCAGATGAGGGCTATACGGAGCGAGCTTGGCGAGCTGGAAGAGGTAACTGAGGAGATTGATGAAATAAGGAAAAAAATAAAGAAGTCAAAGATGCCGGCAGAGGTTGAAAAAGAGGCATTGAAGCAGACTGACCGCCTTGAGTCAATGCATCCTGATGCGGCAGAGTCTGCAATCATAAGGACATATCTGGACTGGCTTGTTGACCTTCCGTGGAGCAAATCCACAAAAGATAACCTCGATATAAGGAAGGCAAAAAAGGTGCTTGATGAAGACCATTACAATCTCGAAAAGGTGAAGGAGCGGATACTTGAATATCTGGCTGTCAGAAAGCTTCATCAGAAAAGCAAAGGGCCCATACTATGTTTTGTTGGTCCGCCTGGCGTTGGCAAGACTTCACTTGGCAAATCAATTGCACGGGCAATGGGAAGAAAATTTGTGCGTATATCCCTTGGTGGAATAAAGGATGAGGCTGAGATTAGAGGGCACAGGAGGACATATGTTGGAGCGCTGCCCGGTAGAATTATACAGGGCATGAAACAGGCAGGCACAAATAATCCCGTATTTATGATGGATGAGATAGATAAGATAGGGACAGATTTTAGAGGCGACCCTTCTTCAGCGCTTCTGGAAGTGCTGGACCCTGAGCAGAATAATGCGTTTAGCGACCATTATCTGAATCTTCCATTTGATCTGTCAAAGGTTATGTTTATAACAACAGCGAATCTGCTTGACCCTATTCCTGAGGCGCTTAAAGACAGGATGGAGGTGCTGGAGCTTAGCGGGTATACTGAAGAGGAAAAGCTTGAGATTGCAAAAAAATATATAGTAGACAGGCAGCTTTCAGAGAATGGACTTAATAAAAAACTTATTCAGATAACTGACGAGGCAATAAAAAAGGTTATCACTCAGTATACAAAAGAGGCAGGGCTCAGAAATCTGGAAAGGGAAATAGCTTCTCTGTGCAGAAAGGTCGCAAGAAAGGTTGCAGAGGGAGAAAAGGGACTCGCTGTTATTGCACCTCATACAGTTGAAGAGTATCTTGGCGTGCCGAAGCACCTGCCTGAGACAGAACAGGAAGAGGATGAGGTTGGTGTAGCCACAGGTCTTGCGTGGACGCCTGTTGGCGGTGAGATACTTTATATAGAGGCGTCAATAATGAAAGGTAGGGGGAATCTCACGCTTACGGGTCATCTTGGTGAAGTGATGAAAGAATCGGCTCAGGCTGCATTAAGTTATGCGAGGAGCAGGGCAAAGGTGCTTGGTTTGGATGATGACTTTTATAAAGAACTGGATATACATATCCATGTGCCGGCAGGTGCTATTCCCAAAGATGGCCCTTCTGCAGGCGTTACTATGGCAACTGCGCTTATCTCAACGCTTACAAAAGTTCCGGCAAGAAAAGATGTGGCAATGACAGGAGAAATCACGCTCAGGGGAAGGGTGCTGCCTATTGGTGGCGTTAAGGAAAAGGCGCTGGCAGCCTTGAGGGCAAAGATTAAGACTATTATATTGCCGGATAGAAATAAAAAAGATATTGAAGAAATACCAAAGGACATACAGAAGAAGATGGATTTCGTTTTTGTAAAGCATATGGATGACGTGTTAAGGGTTGCATTAAAGAAAAAAGAGAAGATGGTCAAAAAAACGTTTCCCCCTATTAACAGGAGAAGCGTTGCGGCGGCGAGGTAAACCACCTCATCCCCACATATGGAAATAAAAGAACTTGGAGAGCTGGGCCTAATAAAAAAACTGACTAAACAGTTTACTGCCAGTCACCCAAGAGTCATAAAAGGCATTGGCGATGATGCATCAGTTACCGTACAGGATGAAACGAAATACCTCCTTTGCACCACAGATACGCTTGTTGAAGATATACATTTTTTCCTAAAATACACCCCCTCCTATACCCTTGGCAAAAAGGCTGTAAGCATATCCTTAAGCGATATCGCTGCTATGGGAGGGACTCCAACCTTCCTTCTCACCTCAATTATACTCCCTCCGTCAACTTCAACCGATTTTATCAATCTTCTTTACAAAGGGATAAAAGAAAGGGTTGATGAATTCAGTGTTGCGCTCATTGGTGGCAACACATCCTCATCTCCTGAGAAAGTGGTGATAACTTCAGTTGTGCTTGGCGAGGCTCCGAAGGAACAGGTCGTATTTAGAAAAGGGGCTATGGTTGGGGACTTGATATTTGTAACCGGCCGTTTAGGCGATTCCAGCCTTGGATTAAAGATGTGGAAGGAGAAAGGCGATTCTGTTATCACAGATCCATTTTTAAAAGATGCAATGTTGGCGCACTTAGATCCATTCCCACGGGTGAAGGAAGGCAGGATTATTGCTGAAAGAAGGCTTGCAACCTCTATGATAGATATCAGCGACGGCCTTGTTGCTGACCTGCGGCATATAACTGAGGAGAGCATGGTTGGGGCAAGGATATGGCTAAAAAAAATACCTATATCGACAAGTCTCAAGAGATGGGTAATAGACCATCCACAAGAAATCATGTTAGCCTTAACTGGTGGCGAAGATTATGAACTCCTGTTCACTTCTTCTAAAGATAATGTTCCTCAAATAGAGGCTATTGCCAAAGAACTTGGTTTGCCCATTACTCAGATTGGTGAGATAGCAGCAAAGCAATCTGGAATAAGCGTATTGGATGAAAATGGTAAAGTAATTCCTTTAAAGGTTGAAGGATTTGAGCATTTCAAATAGCAAGCGCCTATAGCGCATACCTGCAAACTGCCCTAAACCCCCACACCAAAATTTTTCTCATGGGGGGTTATTATCTTCCTGTCAAAACATATCCTTGACCATGAATATATTTGCTGGTAAAATGCAAAAAAATTTGGAGGATTAATATTACGGTGAACAAATGAAAAAGCGTTGGATAGTAAGCCCCCAAGATATAAAGCTTCAGGGACTTTTGTGCAGCGAGCTTAAGATATCTCCCCTTGCAGCGCAGCTTCTGATAAATAGAGGCCTCCGATGTCCGTCGGAGGCCTTTTCTTTTCTCTCTCCGTCGCTCAGGAATCTGCATGACCCCTTTAAGATGAAAGGAATGGATAAGGCGGTCGAGAGGATTCTGAAGGCAATTAAGGGGAGAGAAAAGATAACAATCTATGGCGATTATGATGTAGATGGCACATCAGCTACAGCGCTGCTTTATCTTTTCTTAAGAAAGGCTATGGGTTTTGGACAAGAGGCTATAGGTAATAGCTATAGTTTATTGCCTATTGCCCATCGTCTCAATTACTATATACCTGAACGATTGAAAGAAGGCTATGGCCTTAATAATCAGGCTGTAAAACGTTTGGCTGATTCTGGCACAAACCTTATCGTTACAACTGACTGCGGTATTGCCAATTACGACGAGGTATGTTTTGCCAATAGTATTGGTCTCGATGTCATTGTTACAGACCATCACGAATCTCCTGCAAAACTTCCTCCTGCATATGCCATATTAAATCCCAAACAGCCTGACTGCGCTTTTCCCTTCAAGGAGCTTGCCGGCGTTGGGGTCATGTTTAATCTTATAATAGCCTTGAGGGCAAGATTAAAGGAGCGCGGAGTCTTTGCTGAGGATGCGCCTAACCTCAGGAGCTATACAGATATTGTAGCTTTAGGAACTATTGCCGATATGGTGCCGCTGATTGATGAAAATAGGATATTAGTCAAATATGGGTTGGATGAGCTCACTTCAGGAAAGAGAGCCGGGATAAAGGCCCTCAAAGAGGTGAGCGGCTTGGGGACAGATTTGAAATCTGTCCCCATAAAGGCAGGTTCTGTGGGGTTTCAGCTTGCTCCACGGATAAATGCGGCAGGGAGATTGGCTAATGCGAACATCGGCGTTCAACTGCTCATTACAGAAGATGACAGAGAGGCAATGGAGATTGCGCGGGAGCTCGACAGGGAAAATATGGACAGGCAAAGATTGGAAAGGGATATATTACTCGATGCAGTGCAGACGGTAGACGATTCTGTCTTTGAGATTTGTGGGAAGAAAGGCATTGTGCTTGCAAAGAAAGACTGGCATCCGGGTGTTATCGGGATTGTGGCTTCAAGGCTTGTAGAACGTTATTACAAACCAGCGGTAGTGATATCATTAAGCGATGGTGTTGGCAAGGGTTCGGCAAGGGGCATAAAGAGATTTCATATCCTTGATGGTTTAAAGAGATGTGAGGCCTTTTTAGAAAAATATGGCGGTCATAAGATGGCTGCTGGTTTTACAATTCGCGAAGAAAATATCCCATCGTTTAAAAAGGCATTCTATTCAATGGTTGAGAAAGAGTTAAGTTCTGAAGACCTTACCCCTGAGGTGTCTCTGGATTCATATATTGCGCTCAGTGAATTGAGTGAGCAGATTATCCAGGAGATGGATAGCCTTGCGCCTTTTGGATTGGCAAATCCAGAACCGCTTTTAGGCGCAAAAAATGCCAATATTGTTCAGAATGAAGTGGTTGGGAATAGGCATCTTAAGCTTAAGATAAAGCAGACAAGTGGACAATGGACAATGGACAATAGATTGTGGGAAGGAATTGCATATGGTATGGGTGAGATATATCCACTGAAAAAAGACGACTATGATATTGCCTTCATTCCTTATATTGATACGTGGAATGGAAATAAAAGTTTAAAGCTCAAGATAAAAGAGATACGCGCAAGAGGTAATGGACTATAGGCTATAACAATATGAATTTTCCCATTGCCCATAGCCTCGTGTCTATTGCCTGTATCTTTAAAATCCTTGACATAAAGCAAAAAAGAAAATATATTTTGTGTTCTCATTTGTAAAAAACCGGAGGTAATATATTTGTGGCAAAAAAAAGATTTTTAAAAAGACCTGTTAAGCCTGTTGAAATTACTCCGGGCGCTGAGGTAAGTGAATTGTTAGATAGAATGGCTGATACCGCATTTCAGGGGAAAAATCTGGCTGTTGTTGTAGATGCGTGGGAGCAGATGCTTAGAGATAATGTTACAATATTTTTTGGTCTTGCCGGCGCTATGATTCCTGCAGGCATGAGGAGGGTGATTGTATATTTAATCAAAAACAGACTTATTGACTGCCTTGTTTCTACTGGCGCAAATCTGTTCCATGATATACACGAAACGCTCGGCAGATATCATTGGCAGGGTTCTGCGATGGCAAATGATGAAGAACTTAGAGATGAAGGCATAGACAGGATATACGATGTATTTGCTATTGAGCGAGAGTTTGAGCATGCAGACGTGTATTGCTACAAATTTTCAAAGATGCTTGAAAGAAGACCATATACAACCAGGGAATTTTTATATCTCTTAGGCAAACAACTTTCTAAGGGGGCAAGAGAAGATGGCATACTCACAGCTGCCTATAAGGCAAATATACCGGTGTACTGCCCTGCAATAGGCGATTCATCCATTGGCATTGGGCTTGCTATAAAACCAGAGGAAGATAATTTTATTTTTGATGTAATAGGCGATGTAAAGGAAACTGCGTTAATAGCTGCAAATGCAAACAAGACAGGTGTTATCTATATTGGCGGCGGGACGCCAAAGAATTTTATCCAGCAAACGTCGGTTACTGCTGCGGTTATGGGCAAGGATGTGTCAGGTCATGAATATGCGGTTCAGATTACTACAGATGCGCCTCACTGGGGAGGGCTTTCAGGATGCACCTTTGAAGAGGCGCAGTCCTGGGGAAAGATTGCCAAGAAGGCAAAGATGGTTACTGTGCACTGCGATTCTACAATTGCGCTTCCGATTATTGTCACAGCCCTGGCAAAGAAGGTTAAAGGGCTTAAGAGAAAACCCAAATGTCAAAGCTCAAAAAAATAGGCCTTATATGACTTATAAGACCTATTGATTTTAAACTTTGAACTTTATAGTTCAAAAGGAAAAGCCAAAGAGAAAGGAGAATAAAGAGATGTTACTTGTCCCTAAGCGGGTATTTTTTACGAAAGGAGTCGGAACTCATAAAGAGGAGTTGCATTCATTTGAGCTGGCGCTGCGGGATGCTGGTATAGAAAAATTCAATCTCGTGACAGTATCCAGCATATTTCCGCCGGCTTGTAAGATAGTAAGCAGGACGCAGGGATTAAAGCTGCTGTCGCCAGGACAGATTGTTTTTTGCGTTATGAGCAGATGCTGTTCAAATGAGCCGAGACGTTTAATGGCGTCTTCGGTGGGATGCGCAATACCTATGGACAGGAGACAGTATGGATATCTGAGCGAACACCATGCATTCGGGCAGACAGATAAAGTTGCTGGCGACTACGCAGAGGACCTTGCTGCAGCTATGCTTGCATCTACATTAGGCATTGAACTGGATGAGAATCTTGGGTGGGATGAGAAAAAGGAGATTTACAGAATAAGCGATAAGATAGTTAAAACCACTAATATTACTCAATCCGCCATTGTTAGAGGGGATGGAAAGTATACGACTGTCCTTGCTGCCGCTGTCTTGATACCATAAGAGCAAGAACAGGATTTCCTTAAACCTTTATTGTTGTATCCCTTTAATCTATAGCCCTTTTTGGGGGATAGCTTGGCTAATATCGTAGATTTGGGATTAGTATGGGAGTGGCAGTACGACCAAAATTTTATCTATGGTCTTGATAAGGTATGCCAAGAAAAGGGGCTTAAAAGCTATATAATATATCCGGCCAATCTTGAGGAAACCATATCAATGATGGCCAGAGGCGAACTCGTACTAAGGGTTCTTCTCGACAGGGCATCTGATGTAATTCCAAGATTCCATGACCTTATTCATCTTGCGCAGAAGGGTTCATTCTTCTGGATGATAAATGAGCCGCATTTGCTCCCCCGTGCGATTGATAAGGCTACCATGCATCTGGAATTTCTATCTGCAGGCATTAATGTTCCGTATACAATAATCTTATCTTCCTGGCAGAAAAGTCCGCAAGTAGACCTTTCTAAAGTGAAAAGACTTGGCAAGCCATTTATTATAAAACCTGCCTGCGGCGGGGGCGGCATAGGTGTGGTTACTAATGCCAGGAGCATTGAGCAAATTATAAAGGCGCGGACAGAGATTTCTCACGATAAATATCTGCTTCAGGAAAATATAATTCCGGTTATCTTAGGGAAGAAAAAGAGGGCATGGTTCAGGGTTTTTTATGTTGGCGGCGCTGCGATCCCCTGTTGGTGGGATGATGTAACGCATATATACGATGAGTTGAGCCTTTCGGAGATAAAAAAGTACAGCCTCACGGAGACGAGTGATATTGCAAATAAGATATATGAAATATGTAAACTTGATTTCTTTTCTACTGAAATTGCCATGACAGATGGGAAAAAATTTATTGTGGTGGATTATGTCAATGATATGTGTGATATGAGAAGAAAATCACAGTATCATGACGGCGTGCCTGATAGCGTAGTAGATGAAGTAATTGAAAGACTGGTAAACTATGTAGAAAGACGACTACGAGATAACACGGCTACTAAAAGCGAGGTTAAGGTAAGGATAAAAGAACTTGGCAGTAGCCAAAATCTAAAGCTGAGGCATAGCAATATATGAGAGTTGGTGTTACATATAATATAAAGAAACAGAGGACAGAGGACAGAGGGCAGAAGCCGGAAGAAGGTCGCCCTCCAGATTTCTTTGCAGAGTGGGATGATGAGGATACTATAGAGGCAATACAGGCTGCCCTATCAAAGAGACATGATGTTGTAATGATAGAGGCCAATGAGGATGCATATGTTAAACTAAGAAACAAGAGACCTGATATTGTTTTTAATATTGCAGAGGGTTTGTGGGGGCAGGGTAGAGAATCGCAGATACCAGCCATGTTGGATATGCTCAGGATACCTTATACCGGCTCAGGGCCATTAACGTTGGCTATATGCTTAGATAAGGCAAGGGCAAAGGAGATTCTGTCATATTATGGCATTCCAACTCCGCGATTTTCGATTTACGATTTACGAATTACGAATTTAAAAACCGACAATCGTCAATCATCAATCGCCAATCGTAAATCCCTTTCCTTCCCCCTCATTGTAAAGCCTCTATATGAAGGTTCGAGTAAAGGTATAAGGAATAATTCGGTTGTGAATAATGAGGCAGAGCTTCAAAACAGGGTGGAGTGGCTAATAAAAGAATATAAACAGCCAGCCATAGTGGAAGAGTTTTTGGATGGTAGAGAGTTTACTGTTGCCATGATTGGCAATGGGAGTGCTTTGATGGCGCTTCCTATTGTAGAGATAAATTATTCAAGTCTTCCCGCAGGTGTGACGCCAATTTATTCTTACGAGGCAAAATGGATATGGGATACGCCTGATAATCCCCTTGAGATATTTAAATGCCCGGCGGATATTGACAGTAGGCTTAAAAAAGATATAGAAACTATTTGTATAAATGCCTTTAATACCCTTGATATAAAAGATTGGTGCAGGATAGACATAAGGCTTGATTCTCATGGAAAACCTTATATACTGGAGCTTAATCCGTTGCCAGGTATTCTTCCTGACCCAAAGAGCAATTCGTGTTTTCCAAAGGCAGCAAGGGCTGCCGGGATGGATTACGACGAGCTTATAAATACTGTTTTAGATACAGCGTGTAAAAGATACGGGATTCAATATGGGGCCAAAAAAAATTATAATCATTTATAATGATGACCCTGAGATTGTGTTGTATGAAGGCGGCAGCCCTGTGCCACATATAGGGGTAATAGATACAGCCTTGACCGTAGAAAAGGCCATGCGCGCAAAAGGGTTCTCTACTACCCTTATTCCTTTGAACTATGACGCATGGGAGTTTGTTGAAGCCATTAAAAAGGCAGATGCTGATATAATTTTCAATCTCTGTGAAGGCGCGATGGGAGAAAGTACGTTTGAGATGAATGTGGCTGCTATGCTTGAACTATTCGGTTTTAAGCTCACTGGCTCAGGTCCTTTTACGCTGTCCCTTGCGTTGAACAAAGGCAGGACTAAGGATATCCTTATTGCAAATGATATCCCTACTGCGCCATATCTGATTTTGAATGAGGTTCCTTCAAGATTGTCAAAAGACCTGAGGTTTCCACTGATTGTGAAGCCTGTGCACGAAGATGCAAGTATTGGCATTGATGAAGAGGCGGTTGTAAAGAATATGTCTGGGCTGAGAAAGAGGATTGACTATGTTTTAAAAAAATATAAACAGCCTGCAATTGTAGAAGAATATATAGACGGAAGGGAGTTTAATATAGCAATTATGGGGAATTGCAGGCCAATGGCATTGCCTGTATCTGAGATAGATTTTTCCCAGCTTTCTGGAAGCAATCCAAAGATTTGCACCTATGAGGCAAAGTGGGCAACAGACAGCGCTGTTTATCTTAAGACTCCAGCGATTTGTCCCGCCAATATTTCAAAAGAACTTGAAAAAGAGCTTTGCAATATATCGTTGAATGCATATAATATTCTTGGCTGTCGGGATTATGCAAGGGTAGACATCAGAATGGGAGAGGATGGCATACCGAGGGTTCTTGAGGTAAATCCAAATCCAGATATATCGCCTGATGCAGGATTTGCAAGGAGTGCGGCAGTTGCGGGCTTTGATTATCCGCATCTCATATCTGAGATAATAAATATTGCTTACAGCAGATATAAGGTATAAGGGATTCGTAAAAATGGAAATCAGGATACGGGAGGCAGCTCAGAAGGACAAAGAGATAATTGAGTCAATTATAAAAAATAATGCCATTTTTACAGATGAAGAAAAATACTGCGCTGCTGAACTTCTGGATTTTTATCTCAGAGATATAACGAAAGACGAATATCTCTTCCTATGCGCAGTAGATGAATCTGATAAACCGCTTGGCTACATATGTTATGGTAAAACCCCTTTTGCCGAGGGTGTATATGATATATACTGGATAGTCATTGCGCCTGAATGGCAGGGCAAGAGGGTTGGCAAGATGCTTATAAGGCATGTGGAGAATATACTTAAAAATGGCGGCGTAAGGATGATTTTTGCAGAGACTTCTTCGCAGCCCAAATATGACAAGACGCGCCTGTTTTACGAGAAGGTGGAATTTGAGGAGGTTTCAAGGTTAAAGGATTTTTATAGGGTGGGCGATGATAAGGTCATATATGTTAAGAGAATTGGAGAATCGGAGAATTAGGAGCTTGTTGAAAAACTCAACAATCTCCGATTACACCCCGCTAAGCGGGGTTACACAGATAAAAGATTAGATTACACAGATTAAAACTCCTTGAAATTTCTGTAAATATCTGTGTAATCAAGGCAGTGGATGTCTTTATCAACAGCCTGCCAATTCACTAAACCAAAGGAGATTTTAGCTTGGAACTCGAAAGTATAAAAAAGATTTATGCAGGTTATTCAAAGGTATATGACGCTATATTCAAACGGTTTTTCTATCCAAGGATAAAACATGCGGTTCATTCAATGGGTATAGCGCCAGGGGATAAGATACTTGATGTGGGTGTCGGAACAGGGCTTTCTCTTCCGTTATTCCCGAAATATTGTAAGGTAACAGGAATTGACCTGTCATCGGCTATGCTCAAAAAGGCACGGCAAAAGGCTAAAAAGCTTCATCTTGACCATATAGAGCTTCTGGAAATGGATGCAATGAATCTGAATTTTCCTGATAATACATTTGATAAGGTATTCATTTCGCATGTTGTAAGCGTTGTTCCTGATCCATATAAGGTAATGTCAGAGGTTCGAAGGGTTTGCAAGAAAGGCGGACGCATAGCAATTGTGAACCATTTCAAGAGTAAAAATAAAGTGATGGCTGGCATGGAGAAGATATTTAATCCAGTAAGCAAGAAGATAGGCTGGCGCTCTGACCTTTGTCTGGATGAGTTTGTAAAAAAGGCGCATTTACACGTAGATAAAAAATATAAATTGAAAAAGATAGACCTCTGGCACGTAATATTTGCAACAAATCATAAATGATAGATATTGCGGAATATTGTGATGACCTTATCCAAAACCCCGTTAGAGCGCAACTGTTAATATTATAAAGGAGGCATGCCTTAATGGAAGATGCTTCTGCGGGGGTTAAAAATCTTAAAATCCTTCCCATGACCTTTGCTAGTCTTGAAGATGTGTTGACAATCGAAAGGCTTTCCTATTTATCGCCATGGTCAAGATCCCAATTTGAAAAAGAGCTTCAAAATCCATTATCCAACAAATTTATAGCAAAGATTCTGCATGGCAGAAGAGAAGTGGTTGCAGCTTTTGTAATTTATTGGATTGTGGGAGAAGATGCGCACATCCTTAATATTGCAGTACATCCTGATTTCCGCAGAAGAGGGATTGCAACGAACCTGCTATGTTTTACCCTGGACAATCTGGAGGAAAAGAGGGTGAAAAGGGTCTTTTTAGAAGTCAGGAGGTCAAATATTTCTGCCCAGAGGCTTTATCGGTGCTTTGGTTTTAGAGAGATAGGGGTAAGAGAGGGTTATTATGGCGATAATAATGAAGATGCTATTGTAATGGAATTGGATATGGAAAGAGCGGATTTTGATTATGGAGAGCAATAAGACAGTCGAAGTTTTATACAACAAACAGATTCTCCCAGCTTATTATAAACTTGGAATAGGCTGGAAAGGCTTGACAGATATTGAGCCAGGTCAGTTTGTCATGCTTAGGCTTACAGGGCGCATTGACCCATTATTGAGGCGGCCGTTTGGGGTTTATAAAATATTGGGTCAAGGGATAGAAATATTGTATAAAGTTGTTGGAAAAGGCACAAGACTAATGACAGGTTTAAGGCCCGGTGATATGGTAGATATCCTCGGTCCGCTGGGCAACAGTTTTCCTAACCCCATTTCATCCCCCTTTGCTAAAGAGGGACAGAGGGGAATGAAAATTATCATGGTCGCTGGTGGGATTGGTATTGTGCCGTTCTATTTATTAGGGGTCAAGGGTCAGTGGTCAGGGAGCAGGCAAGTGCTCTTGTTCGGGGGGATGGGCAAGGAAGACCTGCCGGGTCTTGAGGACTTTAAAAAACTGGGAATAAATATATTTATTTCCACGGAGGATGGGAGCGTTGGAAAAAAAGGGCTTGTGACAGACCTGTTGAAAAAAGAGCTTTCAAAAAAAGGGAACTATATTGTTTATGCTTGCGGGCCAAAGGGTATGCTAAAAGAGGTTGCAAGAATAGCTGACAAGGCAGGTGTGGCTTGCTATGTGTCTCTTGATCAAGTTATGGCATGTGGTATGGGTGCATGTCTTGGATGCGCAGTAAAAGTCAGGGAACGGAAAAATGTAGGGCAGGGTTTCAGCCCTGCAAACGTTTTTTACAAGATAGTCTGCAAAGACGGGCCTGTATTTGATGCAAAGGAGATAGATTGGGAAGCAATATAAAAAAGTCAGCAGTCAGGAGTCAGAAGTCAAAGACAACACCCCTTACCCCACCTTTACAAAAGGGGAGGGCAGGGGGGGGCGCACCTGACCTCTCAGTAAACATCGCCGGCATTAATCTTAAAAATCCTGTGATGACTGCTTCAGGAACCTTTGGCTATGGCGAGGAGTTCGCGCCATATCTGGATTTAAACAGACTCGGCGCTGTTGTTGTCAAAGGCTTATCGTTAAAACCACGACAGGGTAACCCTCCGCCAAGGATTGTAGAGACAGCAGCAGGCATGCTCAATTCTATTGGTTTGCAGAATGTTGGTGTAGAGCTATTTGTAGAAAAGAAGCTTCCCTTCCTTAAAAAATTTGACACAAAGGTCATTGTCAATTTCTTTGGCGATTCCATTGATGAATATTGTGAAGTGGCAAAGGTCTTGGATTCTGCTGAAGGCGTCGCAGGGCTCGAGATGAATATTTCCTGTCCGAATAAGCAGGAAGGTTGGCTTGAGTTTGGCACAAATCCTGCAATGACATTCAAGGTTGTAAGCGCAGTGAGAAAATCTACAAAACTTCCGCTCATAGTAAAGCTCTCTCCTAATGTTACAGACATAACAGCTATTGCGAAGGCAGCTAAAGATGCAGGCGCAGATGCCCTTTCTTTAATAAATACGCTGTCAGGAATGGCAGTGGATGCAAATACCAGAAGGCCAAAACTCGGCAACATCATAGGCGGGCTCTCAGGTCCGGCTATTAAGCCTGTTGCGCTTAAAATGGTCTGGCAGGTATTTAAGGCAGTGAAGCTGCCCTTAATAGGCATCGGCGGCATCATGACAGCAGAGGATGCAATAGAATTTATGCTTGTCGGCGCATCAGCAATTCAGGTAGGAACAGCGAATTTTGTTGAACCGCAGGCGAGTATAAAGATACTTGAGGGGATTGCAGATTACTTTAAAAAGAATAAGATTAAAAGCGTGAAAGAGTTGGTGGGGAGTTTACAGGTTTAATTTTATTACGACGATAGTCCCAAAAATAGGCATTGATTTTTGGGGAAACTGGCAAGTTGTCCCCGATTGAATCTATCGGGGACGGAGGCCATTTTTGCTATGAGCCCTCCCCCTTTATCCCCCTCATAGAGGCTGTGTCGCAATGCCCATTTTGTCATTGCGAGCGACCGCAGGGAGCGTGGCAATCTTTTTATTTTCAATATGTTATGAGATTGCTTCGGTCGCTTCGCTCCCTCGCAATGACATTGCGACACAGCCTCATAGAGGGGGACAGGGGGAGGATACGGTGAAGAGCAAAATGCGCCGACAACGAAGTATGGCAGGCAAATCGCCAGTTTGTAAAATAGCGAGGTTTTCAATCGCTATTTTACGGATAGTATAGGATATTGTAAGCTCATCTTATATGATATATAATACGCAACCATGTCATACGATTTATCTTTTATAAAAAGGATATTTAGCTCAAAGTATACCCTTTCACTTGTTATTCTGATGGCTTCTGTTGGTGTCTATCTGAATACCCTGCCTAATGATTTTATTTTTGATGATAAAGTCCAACTGTTGAGAAATCCCTGGATTAAGGATGTAAAATATATTCCGGATATATTCCTCTCTGATGTATGGGGGTTTGCAGGGTTCAAAGGGGCTTCAAACCATTACCGGCCTATGATGTATCTTCTCTATATGGCTGATTATCATATTTTTGGTTTTAAACCTTGGGGATTTCATCTAACAAATATAATCTTTCATGCTGGAGTTTCAGTCTTGGTTTTTTTTGTTGCAACTATTCTTCTTACTCAACAAATAGCCATAACATCCGGCTTTCCTGCCAGCGAGAGATTGGAATCTGAACAGGCTTTACCTAATTCCTCCACTCTGATGTTTGCCTTCATAGCAGCACTTTTGTTTGCCACCCACCCTATTCATACAGAGGTTGTGGCATGGATAGGCGCAATACCAGAACTGTTATTCACATTTTTTTATCTCATCTCTCTCTATTGGTATATAAAAGCTGATAAGCCATTGAGTATAGCACACCTCTTATCTGTGGCCTTCTTCTCCATTTCGACTCTTTGTAAGGAAACGACCCTTACACTTCCACTCATTTTGTTAGCCTATGACTATTCTTTTAGAAAGAATTTATTTCGCATTTCGTTGCAGAATTTGGCGCCCCTCATAAAGAGATATATGCCATACCTATTGGTTGCTGTTGCATACCTTATATTTAGAAATTATGCGATTGGAGGATTTGCCCCTGCTAAAGAGCATGCTAATTTAAGTGACTACCAGTATTTTATAAATATTTTCCCCCTTTTTGCGCAATATCTTGAAAAACTCTTCTTCCCAATAAACCTTAATGCCTTTTATACCTTTAATCCCATTTCATCTATTCTTGAATTGGAGGGTATATTGGCTCTTATTATTACTTTTTCATTTATAACTCTTGTTTATATGTTTAGAAGAAATAGGCTTATTTTTTTCTGTCTCCTGTGGATTACTATTCCTCTACTTCCTGTTTTATATATACCTGCCCTGACCAGCAATCCATTTACGGAGAGGTATCTTTATCTTCCATCTGTGGGGTTTGTAATTATGGCATCTTTCGCAGTAAATGCGACATACAAGATTAAGGTAATGGGACAAGCCGTTACCATTATGGTAATTCTGACGGTAACTGCTCTAACTGGACTGTATTCTGCAGGGACAATCAAAAGGAATTATGTCTGGAGAGATGAATTTACATTATGGACGGACACCGTAAAAAAATCGCCAGATAGCTATGCCCCTCATCTTGGTCTTGGCAAAATCTACTATGAGAAAGGTCTTATTGATAAAGCTGTAGAACATTTTGAGATAGCCCTCAGGCTAAGACCTAATTTCCCAGTAATTCACCGAGATCTTGGCACAGCCTACTTGACTAAGGGTTTTATTGATAAAGCTATAGAGCATTATCAGATTGCTGTGAGCCTAATGCCGAATTATCCAGATGCTCATAATGATCTGGGCAATGCCTACCGCGCCAAGGGTTTGCTTGATAAAGCCGTGCGACGGTATCAAACCGCATTAATGTTAAGACCAAATTTTCCAGAGGCACGCGATAATCTTCAGGAAATTCTTGAAAAAGAAGCCAATGAGAGAAAATAAACCCATATTGAATCTCCTTTAATTCTTATCAAGGGCTTATATTCAACAAATTTTTTATTTTGATAATGAATTCTTTAAGTATAATTATTCCAGCGTATAATGAAGAGAAAAGAATTGCTCCCACCATTACAAGGATAGTTAACTACCTATCTACCAAAGACTATCATGGTGAGATAATCCTTGTAGATGATGGATCTATAGACAAAACATCTGAGGTAGCAAGGAGGATTGTAAAAGATAACAGGTTAACAATCATTAAGAATCCGGTCAATCAGGGTAAAGGTTATTCAGTAAAGAAAGGCATACTGGCCTCGCATGGTGAGATAGTCCTTTTTTCAGACGCAGATCTTTCTACGCCAATTGAGGAGCTTGACAATATGATGCGGTGGATTGATAAAGGTTATGATATTGTAATAGGTTCAAGGGCATTGTCAGATTCTATTGTAGAAGTATCGCAGCCATGGTATAGAAAGATTATGGGAAAGATATTTAATTTCTTAATTAGAACCTTTATTTTAAAGGGATTTAGAGACACCCAATGCGGTTTTAAGTGCTTTAAAAGAGAAGCGGCAATGCAGATATTCCCCCTTCAGAAACTCTCTGGATTTGCTTTTGATGTAGAAATGCTTTATATTGCCAAAAAACTTGGTTTAAAGATAAGGGAACATCCTGTGAGATGGATAAACTCGCCTGATAGCAGAGTGGGTATTGTAAGCGGCTCAAGTTCTATGTTGATAGATGTGCTAAAGGTAAGATTCTATGACTGGAAAGGATATTATAAATAGTTTCTTATGACCTACCATTTTTCATATACTCTTCTACAACACTTTTCAAAATCTCTAATACCTCATCTTCTGTTGCAAATTCCTTGAGAACGTCAGCAAGTTTTGGGTGCCTGCCCAGTTTTCCTCTTGCCATCACCTTATATCCATTCTTCTCAATTACAATAGATTCAGTAGGGCAAACCTCAGCGCAGTCATCGCAATAGACGCATAAATTATAGTCAAATACAGGTTTTGCATCTATTATCTGGACAGCGCCTTCTTCTTTGCATATCTCAACGCACTTCATGCACTCAATGCACGGCTCATCAGTGGGTACTGGCTTTGCCTGTCCGCTTAAGCCAAAACTTTTAATCTGGGGCTGGGAGCAGGAATTCGGACAGCATGCAATTGCCATCTTGAATTTCATGTGGTAGAGGAGTTTTCCCTTAGCCTTTGCCTTAATATGTTCGCCAAGGCCGAGTTCATCAAGCAGGGCTTCTATCTTTGGGATAATATCTTTGGGATTTATTACAGCATGCGGACAGCCTGTGGTTCCTCCTCTGCAGACAGCTATATCATAAGGAGAAACAGCCTTTTCTTCCGGGCTGGGAGATGGGGCTATTTTGAGGGCCTCTTTTGGTTTCATATTTAAGTTCCCCCTCACCCTTCCCTCTCCCCTCAGGATTAAGGTGAGGGGTGGCTTTTACTCGCACATATTCAGCATACTTATCTTTGCTGCGACTGTTTGCGAAATCTTTATAAATGCCTCTGTCTGAGGTGAAGATGGCTCTGCAACAACTATTGGTTTGCCGCTGTCTCCACCTTCTCTTATCTTGGGGTCAATAGGGATCTGACCAAGGAGAGGGACATTGTATCTCTGGCTTGTCTTTTCTCCGCCGCCGTGGCTGAATATCTCTGTCTTTTCGCCGCAATGAGGGCACTGGAAATAGCTCATATTTTCTATAATGCCGAGTATAGGCACCTTTACTTCATGGAACATCTTTATTGCGCGTCTTGCATCAATTAAGGCAACATCCTGAGGTGTTGTAACAACAACTGCGCCAGTCAGCGGGATTGTCTGGACAAGGGTAAGCTGGGCATCTCCGGTGCCGGGTGGAAGGTCTATGACAAGATAATCAAGTTCTCCCCATGCAACGCCTGTCAGAAATTGTTTCACAATCTGCATGACCAATGGGCCTCGCCAGATTAGGGGTGTTTCTTCATCAAGCATAAATCCAACAGACATCAACTTTATACCGTAATTATTCAATGGCAGAATCTTCTGGTCAGGTGTTGTCTCAAGCTGTTTGTGAATCCCCATCATAGTGGGTATGCTCGGACCATAGATATCTGTATCAAGAAGTCCAACCTTAGCTCCGCTCTTTCCAAGCGCAATTGCAAGATTTACTGCAACTGTAGATTTTCCAACCCCGCCTTTACCGCTTGCTACTGCTATGGTGTTTTTAACTTTTGGTATGGGTTCCTTATCAGGAAGTTTCTTGGCTGCCGGGACCTCCGCGCTTGTTTCAACAATAACTTCTTTCACGCCTGGGATAGCAAGGACAGCGTTTCTTGAATTGTCGGTAAGTTCCTTTCTTAAAGGACATGCTGGCGTGGTAAGGACAAGGCGGAATGTGACCTTTGCACCATCAATCCGTATGTCCCTTATCATATTGAGGGTGACAAGGTCTTTCCCCAACTCTGGGTCCATTACCTTGCTTAATGCCTGCAATACAGAAGCCTGAGCTATGTTACTTTCCATTACCTTAGCCATAATTTTATCGAAACTCTCCTTCCTGCATTAGTTCTTGCTCAAAAATTGCATAGATGCAAGGCGCCGAGGAGCGAGCAGCGGAGCATACTTTTTTAGGTATGTGAGGAGCACAGCGGTTGCGAGTTCGCCTTAGGCGGACGAAGCAATCTGTCGAAGCCAATGTAAGCACAACATCTATGATAGTGCCAATGAGATTCCTCGCTCTGCTCGGAACAGGCTCCGGCAGCGCAGCAGATGGGTATTTTTCAGCGAGAACTATCCTGCATGAAATGCTACAACCACGAGCCGTTCCTTTGCCTCTATTCCTCTTTCTGCGCCATGCGGCGCTATTACTACAGAGCCGGACTTAACCTCTTTTTTCTCACCAGCTACAGTAAATATTGCGCTTCCTTCAAGTACATAAAAGATGCCTGCGCCGCTCGGATGAGTTGGGATCATCTGTCCTGGCTCCATACATATAAGCGGGACCTTTAGTTTCGGTGAGATATGTAATATCTGCGGCTTGAAGCCTTCTTTAAAGAACTGTTTTTTTTCATTAATATTAATGGGCTCCACCTGCCACCTCATTTAATTTTTTAAGAAGTGCGTCTAAATCTGCCTTATCCCTCTTTGCAGCATCTTCAATGCATACAGCGCCGCCGCAGCATGAATCTATGTGAAACTGATTAAAGACGCCGATTGTATTTGGATACAACTTAATCGCATCATTGACAATCGTTTCTTTTGTGATTTTTTCTTTAATTGCTATCATGGTTTTTTACCTCATTTTTTTACTGCTTACTCCTTACTGCATACTGTTTACTGTCTTTTTTACGGTCTTGGGCTTATAACCGCCATGACAACGAATCTTTCCTTCTCAGCCCTTATGCCGTGCTGTTCATTTTCTTTGCAAACTATGAGAGAGTTTTTTTCTACCTTCTTTTCGCCATCGCCAGTGATAAATACCCCTTTTCCTTCTATTGCCATGAGCGCTACCTCTGACGAGACTGCATGAGGTCCGACTCCCTGGCCTGGTTCAAGGCAGAAGAGCACAGCCTTTGCATTTTCAGAATCATAGAGTATTTCCTTTTTCGGGTAATCTTTTGAAAAGGATATTTTATCTTTAAGAGAGAGAGTATTCATTTGCTCACCTTCGTTAAGTTAGTTTGCCGGAACCGGCGGTGCAGCCTTTATTGTCTTAAACATGTTTACAACAAAGAATACTGCTGCCAATGCCTCTACAATAGAAAATATAAGCAACATATTTGCATCTCCCCAGCCGGTTTTGACAATCCAGCCAAGGGCCATGCCGACAAGTCCGATATTTGCGAGCCAGAACTGCCACTCAGCCAATTTTTCACTGTAAAGAGGCCTACCGCTGAACCTCGGGAGTATGTGATATCCAACCCCATATATCATCATTGACATCCAGCCCAGTAGATTGAAATGGGCATGGATAGGCATGTAAGGATATTGCGTGCCAGAAACTGCCATATGCAGTCCGAGTATCACTGCCAGGATAAAATACACCAGCGCGCTTTTGATAAACCAAACTGTAATCTTGCTCATTTAGAGACCTCCGTTTTTGGACCAAGGCAACCGTGTTGCCGTTATTTTACGCCGACACGGTCACGCTTAGCGTGACACGGTCGGCTTGCTCCATACTTTCCAGCATTGGCTTACATGCGTCAACAGGGCAAACCTCTGCACACGCCCCGCAATCTGTACAAAGCTTCGGCTCAATTATATATGGGTTGCCTTCGCTAATCGCCCCCTCAGGGCACTCAGGAAGGCAAACCCCGCAGCTTACGCAATCGTCTGTAATGTAATAGGCCATGAGTCGCTTTGCTCCATTGTAAAATAAAAATTGCAAATTTCAGATTGCAGATTTACCTTCTTTCATTTTAAAATTTCCAATCTTCAATTTGCAATAAAGTTCTACACTGACACTACTTCTTTCACCTCTGGCACTTCTTCCTTTATTGCCCGTTCGACGCCCATGGCAAGTGTTATCTGCGAACTCGGACAACCTGCACATGCGCCCTGAAGCTGAACCCTCACAACACCCTTTGCTTCATCAATATCTACTAACCTAATATCTCCACCATCTGCCTGAAGCGCTGGTCTTATATTGTCGAGGGCCTTTTCTACCTTTTCCCTTATCATATAAAACACCTCCATGAATTTATTATATCACTAAATTCTACATAAATAATGCACTATCTGCAAGGATTAAAATATGATTTTTGTCATATCAACCGATTACCCCTTTTAATACAATGCTCAAGAATTTAATCCTAAAAAAATAATCCTAAAAAAAGCTTGACATAAACCATGTATAAGAGTAAATTAAAGCCAATTTCAAAACCGGTCTATAAGGGGGATGTTTTTCATGGCCCCCATACCTGCCTTATTGACCTTCCAAAAGGATATCTGTCTTTATTATTGTATAGGAGTCTCGGGACTGCCTATGGATATAAGATAGAAATCCAATAGGGCTTCATGGGTCAAAGACCAATGCATTCTTTCCATAGAATATTACAATACATCATTTCACCGTTTAAGTGTAATCTGTTTAAGCACTACGCTTTCCGTATCTTTTTTATTAAAAAGCGCTTCAATGTTTTGGGGATTATGAAGGGAGGTGAGTTATTCTCATAGAAACAGTGTTTTCATTTAATCTTGAAATTTAGTTTTTATTCTAAAAAGGAGGTGAAAAAATATGGCAGAAGAAAAGAAGATATCAGCGTGGCAGCTCTTGATGGATGATATTTCCATGCTGTTTTTCCTGGGTGTGGTAATTCCAACAGTGATTTATGTTATATGGGGAGTTATGGAGTATGCAGTTGCTCCAACATTTTCTATTCCAACACCATAGATTTAATTTAAAATTTAACGGAGGTAATATATGCCTATAACGTCTCCTGAAAAGTACTGGTGGAAACCAGCAGACAAAGAAGAAAAATTGTGGATTACTATAGCTTTATTGTGGTGCCTCGTTCTGACTATTATGATGCCGCTCATGCATGTCATAGGCACCCAGAACCCTTCAGTCAATCCGATGAAGATAAGAACAGAGGATTATAGAAAGATGAGTGACGCCTTTATAGAGAAATACAAGGTTGGGGAAGAGGGGGGTATACCGATTGTTGAACCACCCGATGGCGCTGATGTATACCTTAGGGGGCAGATGTGGACATGGACCCCCATACTGAAACTCAAGAAAGGTGTAAATTATAAGTTCCATATATCATCAACAGACCTGATGCATGGTTTTTCGCTTATGCCGCTTGTTATGAATTTTCAGGTAGTGCCTGGACATGACAATATATTGAATATGACCCCTACATCAGCAGGGACATTCCATATACTCTGCAATGAATTCTGCGGGATAGGCCATCATACTATGATAGGTAAGATAATCGTGAGTTAGTTCTATAATATTTTTGAAAAGAGGGGGGATAAAAACATGTCAAATGGATCAGAGTTTAGAACCTGTCCCATAACAGGGAAAAAGGTTTTTGCAGCAACCCAGAACCTCGTCTGGATAAATGCGGTAACAGCAGTTGTATTTATCCTTGTAGGCGGTATAATGGCGCTTTTAGTTGGACTGACGCGATGGCCAGCAGTTCACCTGCTGTCTGCTGACCTGTTTTATAGATTCCTGACAGCCCATGGGCTGAATATGCTTGTCTTCTGGATTGTATTTTTTGAGATAGCAGGTCTGTATTTTGGGTCATCAGTTTTGCTTAATTCAAGGCTTGCGGCGCCAAAGGTTGCATGGCTGGCATATCTACTTATGCTTGTTGGTGCAGTATTGGTAGATGTAATGGTATTTACAGGCAAGGCGACTGTAATGTTCAGCTCCTATGTGCCTTTACAGGCGGATCCGCTATACTATTTGGGGATTATACTTTTTGCTGTTGGCGCCTTGATTGGATGCGCTATCTTCTTTGGTACCCTGGCAATCGCCAAGGCAGAGAAGACATATGAGGGTTCTGTCCCGCTTGTAACATTTGGCCTGTCTGCTGCAGCCATAATTGCAGTTTTCACGCTTGCGTGCGGGGCTATAATCTATATACCAACATTACTCTGGTCTCTTGGGTTGATAACAAACTTAGACCCAGGTGTATACAGATTAATCTTCTGGGGATTTGGTCATTCATCCCAGCAGATAAATGTTACTGCAATGGTCTCTGTATGGTACCTCTTGGGCGCGCTGACTGTTGGGGCAAAACCTGTTAATGAGAAGATATGCAGAAGTGCATTTCTCCTGTATATACTTTTTATTAACCTTGCATCCGAACACCACCTCCTTACAGACCCAACCTTAAGCCCATACCATAAGATGGCAAATACCTCTTACTTCATGTATTTGGCTGTGCTTGCCAGTATGATACATGCCCTGGCAATTCCTATGTGTGTTGAGGTTGCCCAGCGAAAGAAGGGATATACAAAAGGACTATTTGAATGGCTTACCAAGGCGCCGTGGGGTGAACCCGGTTTTCCGGCCTTGATATTTTCGTTGTTCATATTTGGATTTATTGGCGGCATAACAGGTGTTGTATATGGAACAGAGCAGTTATCCATCAAGACTCATAATACCTGGGCCATGACCGGTCACTTCCATGGCACTGTTGTGGGAGGGACAACCCTTGCATTTATGGGCCTTACCTATTATGTGATTCCCCTTATCTTCAGACGGGAAATTATAGGGAAAAAAATAGCTACACTCCAGCCATACATTTTTGCCATTGGGATAATTCTAATTGCATTAGGAATGGGAGGAGCTGGAACGCTTGGTTCACCAAGGAGGCACTGGGACATCACCTTTGCTGATGCTGTAATCCCATTCTCATTTGACCCTGCTGTGCTCTTTTTCACAACAATAGCAGCTATAGGTGTTATAGTTGCAGTTGTAGGCGGGGCGATGTATGTTGGAGTGTCTGTGCTCTCAGTATTTTTTGGCAGGAAGATGGCTCCAAATGAGGCCAAGATGTTATAAACCGATTGCGTAGATTAAAGAGCAGATTACACTGTTCAGAAGATGAATTGGTGTAATCGGTTTTCAAAATCTGTGTAATCAATTAATGATATAGGAGGTTATCATGGAAGAAAAACATGAAGAAGGTTTTCCAGCGCCAGGCACATTTGTTATTATTATGATCTTTTTTGTAATGTTCGTTTTGTTCTACTTCTTAAACTGGAAGTGGCTGTCAATGGTCTGGAATATTGGGAAATGAAGGAAGTTGCTTTCAAGTTTGTAGATAGTTTTTATGGGGCAGTAGTTTTATAATAAACTACTGCCCCATTTTGTATTAAATCAGCAGCTCATTACTGCGAGCAGTGTTGGGATTTTATTTATTATACGGAGTATAAAGCTGCCCTCAAAAGACACAGCCCGTAAGCTCCTTGTTTATGCATGCCCTTAAGTAGCTCATCTATCTTCTAACCCTTTCAGAACAGGACAAAACGGGATATGATTTTTGTCATACTTTTGAACACCAACCCGTGCAATTATGCACCTGATAGAACAGATAGTAATTAATCGTAATAAACAAAAAGAATTTGTTGCATCATTTAAAGTGCAGCAGGGAGAATCTGATTATGGATTATTATGGGAAAAGGATTGTATATGCTGTTGATGGGTGGGCAGACAGGGTATTCACTCCTAAATACAATCCATTGCACTGGTTAGGCACACTATGTTTTTTTTGCATGATGCTGATACTTATAAGCGGTATCTACCTCTTTTTCTTTTACAGAACCGGCACCCCCTACGAATCAGTCCAGTATCTTACTGTTGAACAATGGTATATTGGCGGCATTATGCGGAGTGTACACCGCTATGCCTCAGATGGATTAGTCATGTTCATGGCGCTGCATCTGTTGCGGGAGTTCCT
>Ga0156190_1027_pt1 | contig 66931 bp, 62 predicted proteins | sample RifCSPlowO2_12_FD_107843 | JGI IMG/M metagenome (GOLD analysis project Ga0156190, IMG submission 107843) | Deltaproteobacteria bacterium RIFCSPLOWO2_12_FULL_42_16 | reverse complement strand
CAGAAGAGAATTTGGCCCCCTTACCGCCTAAAAACACAATTGTTATCCCCCTCTCTCTCTGCAATTCATGAACAAGGGCGCTCATCTTGATGGAAAGGGTGGTTAATGAGTTGATTGCCTTCATTTCATTTACCATGCTGGACTTTTGCCATATTTCAGTAACTGAAAAATAGAGTAATGCAGCTATTGGAAATGTTAGCATCAAAATAAGCTTATTTCTAATCTTTATGTTGCTTATATATTTCATATGCATTTTCCTCCATGTTTATTATCGGTTAAAAAATATTGCCTGCCGGTCTTTTCACTGAATAAATCATCTTCATAGTCATGCCTCCTCATTTTAAAGGTAAACCCCGTTAGAGAACTCTGTTCTCTAACGGGGTAAATAAATTAAATGGCTCTCTTACACTGATAAGCCTCTATAGCATCGAGGATATGAAGAATCTCATTTGGCTTTTCCAGAAAGAAATCAGCCCCTCCCTTTATAGCAGAATATCTTGCCTCAGCAGAAGAATCACTTGTAACAATACCTACGAAGGCATCTGGATTTATCTCTCTTATAATCGGAACCGCCTCTATCGCATTCATCCCTGGCATGTGTAAATCAACGATAATGCCGTCAACCCTTTCTTCCATAATACGGCGCAGGCCATCGCTCATAACAGAATATATTACAGTCTCAAAAGAATTTCGTTTTAAGAACCTCGCTACGACATCAGCCATATACAAATCGTCATCTATTATCATTATCTTCATTTTCACTTAACACCTCACTCTATATTTTAGGCTTTAAGAATATACCTAAATCTTTATCCACTTTATTGATATGATTCCTCCACCAATCGCCAAACAAAGAGTTTGTGCTTATCATAACATTGATACCTGCAGTTGCTGTTTTAAAAATTATTTTTAAGTCATCGAATTTTTTTATAAACTCTATATGCTGTTTCACATGATGTGAATAATCTGGATAATTGAATTGGGTCATGTATTTTTCTTCTGTGGTAAAAAGTCCACGTATATAATCCTCTAAGAAATCAAATACCTTACCAACCTCCTCTTTGCCCTTTCCCTGAGACATTGCGTCAAGCAAGTTGTTTATCCTGTTGAATAATTCTTTATGTTGCGCATCAATCTTCTCTATGCCTATTGATAAATTGTTAGTCCATTGGATTGGCATAATCTCCTCCATTAGGTAATAGGTGATTTGTTATGATAAGTTCTCAAAATCACAACATCATAATATATAATATCTTAGCAACAATCATGCCACATAGATAACTTATTGATTATTTTGGATTTATGGTAAGCCTGTGCGAGGGCGGCAATAAAAAACGGGCATTTTGCCCTACAAGATGGGCATAATGCCGCTTCTATAAATCTATTGCGGAGTTAAGCCGTAGCCCCGTAGGGGCGTATCGGTCTTGAACTCCTTGTTCTCCCGAAGCGAAGCGAGGGGAACAAGGAGTTCCGGCTTAACTCCGCATTCTCCCTGAGCGAAGCGAAGGGAGAATAAGTAATTAAATAGATGGTAAATTTGTTGAAACCGATTTGATTATTAGCGATAGGCTCTTTGCCCCGAAAATCACTCATAATAACCCCATAACCTTCTGTTCTTAAATGGTAAAAGCTGGTTGAACTTTATAATTTGCCCCACGTGCTCTAAGCACATTCTTTTGTTCTTAAACCAGCACGGTCAGTTTCACCTACGGGGTCCTAACCCACCAGTAAAAAACGACCTTTGTTTTGCCATCTTTTTTGATTTGCCTCTTAATCTCTGTCTAACAACTTGCTTATTACGCCGCTATCTTTGCCGTAACTGTTACTTCAAGACCAAGTCTTTCCAACTGTTTCCTATGATACCTGATTACCTTGTCTTTGTTCCGTTTGTTCAAGTAGTTTTCTCCAAGATCTTTGTATGGAACTCTTTCTTTAAGTATGTAATATGCGCTCACCAATATCTTATGGGCTATCGCAACTGCCGCCTTCTTCGCGCCCCTTCTCGTCTTCAGTTTATGATATTTATCCCTTAAATATGTACCTTTGGTTCGTGAGGCGGAAAGCGCACACTGCACTAAAATGGCTATCAGCCATTTGTCTCCATGTGTTGTCTTTCCACTTTTTTTTTACCGGCGCTCTCGTTATTCCCAGGGGATACGCCTCCCCATGATGCAAGATGGGCTGAACTGGGAAATATGCTCATATCTGTCCCTATCTCCGCTATTATCGCCTTTGCACCTACTTCATCCACTCCAGGTATCGTATCTAATAACTCTACTTTATCTGTATGCTTGTTCTTTGCTATCAACTCATCTATCCGTCCTTCTAACTCCTTTACCTGGCTCTCCATATATTCTATATGTCTTAGACTTATTTCTATGAGCATCTTGTGATGGTCCGTTATTTTGCAATTAAATGACTTCTTAAGTTCTTCTTCTTTCTTTTTTAATTTGCCACAGGCCAGTTTGCTCAACTCGTCTCCATTTGTGTTCCCACGCAGCAGTTCCTTTAACATAAGACGTCCTGATACCCCAAACACATCCGTGGCAACGGATGATAGCTTGATATTAGCGTCTTCCAGATACTTCTGAACCCGGTTCTTCTCTGAAGATATATTGTTGTTGATCTTCTTCCGGTATCTCGTCAAATCTCTCAACTGCCTTATATGTCTCGGAGGTCTGAAACTCCCGCTTATAAGCCCGCTCCTCAGAAGCTTGCATATCCACTCGCTGTCTTTTACGTCCGTTTTCCTGCCGGGAACATTCTTTATATGCCTCGCATTTGCAAGTATTATCTCAAAATCGTCTTCCAATATATTGAATACAGGCCTCCAATATTATATCCCTGTGCTTTCCATCGCTATATGGGTTATGCCTTCCTCCTTTAGCCAGTCTCTTAATCGTTCAATATCCTCTGTCATCGTGCTGTCCGTCTTTATATCTTTCTTTGTAATCTTTCCTCCATCTCCAATCATGATGCATGCTGTTAGTGTTTCTTTGTGGACATCTATTCCACAACACCTCTGAAAAATGACCTCCATATGATTGTCCTCCTTGTGATAGTTTATTACTCGCAAATATCCTATACAAGAAAGGCTTCACAACACCAGCAAAATTTTCATCCCCCTTTGTGAGCCAAGGCTCGTGAGGGTTTCATCTGAAAATACCTCTTTGATTAAGATTGTCATTCCCGCAGTCTTTAAGCGGGAATCCAGAGTCCCCTGATTAAAGCATTCAGGGGCAGGCTTTATGTTTTTGCTCATATCGCGAAAGACGCTGGATGCCCCTCCCCCTTTATCCCCCTCACAGAGGGGGACAGGGGGAGGGGCATGACAGTTATTAAATTTTCATCCCACTTTGGCGCGCTTAGCGTGCCTTTGTGAGCCGCTGGCTCATGGATGTTTCATACGGCACAGTAAAAAGCTCCAGATGCAAGGTGGAGCAAGCCCCCGATTGAAACTGTCGGGGGGAGGCATACTGGGGACAGATTTCAAATCTGTCCCCAAGTTGAGCGAAGAAGCCACAGCGACAACACAGCAGATGGACTTTTTACGAAGCCGTTACCCAAAGAATACCTCTGCCACCTTAAATATCTCCATATCCACAGTCTTCGTCTGCTTAACACCCTCTTCAAGCGGGATGTCTACAATCTTATTCCCCTGCAATGCCACCATTCTGCCAAACTTCCCTTCATTTATCAACTCCACTGCCCTCACGCCGTATCTGCATGCAAGGATTCTGTCATATGCTGTTGGACTGCCGCCTCTCTGAAGATGTCCGAGGACAACGTGGCGAGACTCTACGCCGGTCTTTTTCTCAACTTCTTTGGCAAGAAATTCTCCTATGCCGCCGAGCAAGACATGGCCGAAGGCATCTTTTTTAGTGTCTTTTGTTATATGCCCCTCAATTCCTTTTGGCGATGCGCCTTCCGCTACAACGATGATGCTGAATCCTCTGCCAGAATAAGACCTTTTCTTAACTATATTGCATACCTCATCAATATCAAAAGGTTTTTCAGGTATGAGAATTAAATCTGCCCCGCCTGCGAGACCGCCGTATGTAGCTATCCAGCCTGCATGCCTTCCCATTACCTCTACTATCATTGCCCTGTGATGCGCCTCAGTTGTCGTATGGAGCCTGTCAAGGGCCTCTGTCACAATGCTTACAGCGGTATCAAACCCGAAAGTAAAATCCGTGCCTGAGAGGTCATTGTCAATGGTCTTTGGAATGCCTATAGTCTTTATCCCCTGTTTAAATAATTTTGCGGCAACGCCAAGCGTATCATCGCCGCCAACGGCTATAAGCGCATCCAGTCCAAGCTTCTTTATATTATTTACAACCTTCTCTGCTGTTTCAGGAGATTTGAATGGATTGGTCCGTGATGTGCCGAGAATTGTTCCTCCGCGAGGAAGCAAACCAGATGCTGACTGCGCATCAAGCGGAATTGTATTTAGTTCAACCAATCCCTTCCAGCCATCTCTAATGCCGATTACAGTGTAATCATATTGCGCAGCCTTTTTTACTACAGCTCGAATAACTGCATTGAGACCCGGACAATCACCGCCGCCTGTAAGAATACCTATTTTCATCTGCAACACCTCCTTCTATACATGATTATGCAGATTACATAGATTCAGAATAACGAGAGGAGTTTTAATCTGTGTAATCATTTTTAAATATCTGCGCAATCGTAGCTATCCAAAACCTAACTCTCCCAACAACTCATCAGTCTTATTTGTAATTGGCAGATACACCTTGAATGTGCTTCCCTTACCAACCTCGCTCCTCACCTCTATCCTTCCTTCATGCGCGTCAACAATCTCTTTGCAGATGGAAAGCCCCAGTCCAACCCCGCCTTCTCCTCCGACTGAGGCGGATGTCCTTGCCTTATCAATCCTGTAAAAACGGTCAAAGATATATGGAATATCTTCCTTTGCAATGCCTATTCCTGTATCCAGCACAGTAATTATAGCCCAACCATCTTCATGTTCCAGTGAAATCTCAATTCTACCGCCTTTTACTGTATATTTTATTGAATTGTCTATCAGATTGAATATGAGCTGTCCGATTCTTAACATGTCTCCAAAGATAATAACCTTTTCATTTTTTATTATTTTCATATCAACGCCTTTGTATCTTGCCAAGGGCATTGTCTGATTAAACCTCTCCTCTATAATTTCATCCAATTTTACCTTATCTTTCGCCAGCTTAATTCTGCTGTCAATCCTTGCAAGATCAAGGAGGCTCTTTACAATCGCATTCATCTTATCTATTTCTTCAAGGCTGCTCTGGAGTATATTCCTCAACCCCTCAACGGTCTTTTCTGTTTTAAGGGCAATCTCCATCTCTCCTTTCAAAACAGTTAAGGGTGTTTTTAATTCATGTGAAGCATCTGCTGTAAACTGTTTCATCTGTTTAAAAGAGAGCTCAAGCCTTGCAATCATATCATTAAAGGTCTCCGCCAGTCTGCCAATTTCATCTTTTGGGCCAGCAACCTTAAGCCTCTCGTTCAGACTTCCTGCCTCTATCTTTTTAGCTGTCCTCGTAATTTCATCAACTGGGCGTAATGCCTTTTTTGCAAGAAACCAGCCAATACCACTTGCCAATGTCACAGCCAGGGGAATTCCTAATATCAATATATAAAACAACGCATTTATTACAGCAGCAGATTCCTGCATTGGCGCGCCAACTTGAAGAATTCCAATCAACTGCCCCTTCTCCATTAGCGGATAGGTAATGACCCTTGCGGGATATCGGCCTATCTCAGCTACTGTTTCATAGCTCAAAGTGCCGGTTGCTGCATGGTGGAATGTTGCGCTGGATAATGGTATATGGTTTTGTCCGAGGGTAGAGGACGTGAATGTAATTCTACCGTATTTATCCATTACCTGAATAAAATTGCCGGCTGTTCTAATTCCAAAAAAATGTTCAAGCATACTATCAAAGTCTTTAGGCAGTTGTGCGGTACCAGGTTTAAATACCGCCTTGGAAACTATTTCAGCGAGAGATGTCAACCTCTTATCAATAGAAGAAGTAATGTTCTTTAAAAGCGCAACATAAACAATAGAGCCAAATATAATGAGACTGGCAGCAAGAAGGGTTATATACCAAATGGTTAGTTTAGCTCGGATAGGGAGGGGCATGGACATGAATAGAATACAGGAGTCAGAAGTCAGAAGCCAGAAGAAAAAATAAAAGATTCAAATTCTGTCTCCTGACTTCTGCATTCTGAATTCTGTCTTTTTAAAATTTTATCAAAGAAAATGTGGGGTAACCTTTAAGTTTCTCTCTGCCATTAAGCGCCTCAAGCTCTGATAGAAACGCACATTCTATAATGTGACCACCCATCTTTTCTATAAGGTGGATAACAGCCGAAACTGTCCCACCTGTTGCGAGCACATCATCGGCGATAAGCACTTTTTGTCCTGGGTTTATTGCGTCCTGATGCACCTCGAGGCTATCTTCACCGTATTCTAATTTATACGATGCCTTATGTGTTTTATGCGGTAGTTTTCCAGGTTTTCTGACCAGTATCACACCAGCACCAAGCTTGTATGCAAGGGCAGCGCCCACAATAAACCCCCTTGCCTCAATTCCTACCACTACATCAATGTGTTTCCCTATATACCGGTGGGCCATAAGGTCAACAGTTTTTTGAAATGATGCAGGGTCCTTTAAGAGGGTTGTTATATCCTTAAAGAGTATTCCCTTCTTGGGAAAGTCAGGAACATCTCTTATGATTTTTTTGAGCGACTCTGTCATAGAACCTCCGAATGATATGTCTTTATCTTGAAGAACTTATATGGTATGAATTTTTAAACACCCCGAACTACAAGATATTAAGAACAATAATATTGGAGCTATATTATTACACTCAAATTTTATTTGTTTCAAGGAAAAAGTGAATCGAGAAAATAGGCGCATTAAAATATTAAGATATGTATTATTTCTCAAAAAGCTGTTTGTACGCTCCATACCCTTCCTTATCGAGATTCTCTTTTGGAATAAAGCGAAGGGCAGCGGAGTTTATGCAGTAGCGGAGTCCTGTGGGCTGCGGGCCGTCAGAAAAGACATGGCCAAGATGAGAATCGCCGTTTTTACTCCTGACCTCTGTTCGTGTCATGAATAGGCCTCTGTCTTCTTTTTCAATAATATTTTCAGTCTCAAGGGGTTTTGTAAAGCTCGGCCAGCCAGTGCCTGAATCATACTTATCAAGAGAACTGAACAATGGCTCTCCAGAAATAATATCAACATAGACACCTTCTTTTTTGTTATTCCAATATTCATTGTCAAATGGTCTTTCTGTACCATTTTCATGGGTAACCTTATACTGTAATGGTGTAAGTTTTTTCTTTAGCTCTTCCCTTGATGGTTTGATATATTTCTTTGGTTCCGGATTCTTCATTTCTTTTTTGTCACTCCATTTCTTTTTAAGATACTGGTCCCTTCCCGAGTTATATCGGTAAAATTTGTAGCGTATGGGATTTTTCTCGTAGTATTTCTGGTGATAGTCCTCTGCCTTGTAAAATGTTGCGGCTGGCTTGATTTCTGTAACAATAGTTTTATCAAATCTCCCTGACCTTTCAAGTTTCGCCTTTGATTCCTCAGCAAGACGCCTCTGCTCCTCATTATGGTAAAAGATAGCTGTCCGGTATTGATTTCCTACATCAACAAACTGCTGAGCAGGCGTGGTTGGATCAATATTTCTCCAAAAAGCATCCAGTAGTTCCGAGTAGGTTACTTGAGCGGAATCGTATAGTATCTCAATAGCTTCTGCATGACCTGTAATACCTGAGGACACCTCTTCATAGGTAGGGTTTTTCTTATGTCCGCCAGTATAACCTACAGTAACGGATATCACACCCTTTAATGATGCAAACGGCGGTTCCATGCACCAGAAACAACCGCCTGCAAAGGTTGCCTTTTCCAATTTTTGAGGAGGAGCGTCAAAATTCTTTTTGATGTTTTCAGCATGTGACATGTTCATCTGCCCCACAAGTATAGTCATGATAAGGAAAAGTAATAATCTCTTTCTCATGATGAAATTATAGCGCACATTGCCTTCCTATGCAAGGATAATGATTATCATTTTCACCATGTTCTACCAGAACGCCCACCTAAAGGGTGGGGTGCATGCGAGGCACTCCTGGTTTGCTCAGCTATTGAGTATCGATTGCCTTGTGCTTTATGACAAATCCCTATCTCATCAACCTCTTCAATATTTCTTCTGAAATATTCTTTTCGCCTCCTGGGTACATGCAAGGGCTATAAATATATTGCCGATTACAAAGGATGACCAGAAATCTCCGTTAATAAATAACAATGCAATCAATGCAATTAGCAGCCATCGTGACTTACTGATTTTTGTTTTGTACAGGGTGTAAGCGATTGCCAGTGCAAAAAATCAGTGCTGTTATTATCCATACCATATGAATATTGAAATTGTACTGCCACAAAGCTATACCCAACAAGGTAAAACCAAAATTAATTGGATAGAAACTTTGCCAATAGCTATCCATATGGCTAATCAAAAATAGAGATGTCCCATAGACAAAACTGATGATAGACGAGGCACCAAAGAATAAACCAAAGAATGCACCAGAGCCTAACAGTATTCCTGCAAAGTAAGTGGATAGATCAAATAACGCAAGGAGATAACCGCAAAATGATGCCATGCCGGAGACGATTAATCCTGTTAATATCATTCTATTGATTTTGTTCATTGTGGTAAATTAAATCCAACGGGGTCCAGCCGCATTCAAAGTAGCACAAAGAATGGTCTCTCCAATACCAGGGGTCATACAGGGGTGGGGCCTTTTCAGAAGAGCCTGAGTATGTCTCGCGCAAACATTTTCTTACACAGTTTGTATTTGTATGATTTCCTGAGTTTTCACATAAAGCCCGTGCCAAACTACCAGGTGGATAGTGATTACACTTGTTACTTTCAACAGAGAGGTCTTGAGGTATCATTCGCTGACTTCCATTACTCAATAGGGGGTTCATACTGACTGCAAAAATGAATATTCCCATAAGCCAAAATCCTTTGTGGGCTCCTCTTCCCTTTAGGGACAAACCTTGATAGCCTGTTGAAAAAATACGCTTCAGCAAAGCAACCTCTATCCTCGTACAGTATTTTCTTGATGTCCTTATATGACTTCATTATGAAACGCTCATGCCGACCTATCGGCATAAAGGCGGATGAAAATCATATAGCCCTTCTTCGAAGGTCGCCCCACCTTTTTCATTTCCTCCCCATGGAGGGGAAGAAGCTAAGGAAATGGATTTTCAGGTGGAAAAGGTATAGATAAAGAGGGAAATCAAATAGATGTGCTCAAATATAACAAAACAATATTGTCTTTTTTAAAAAGTCCACCCTTTATAGTTTTAGTGGGAAAATAGCAGCCTTCAACGCTTAATCTCCATCGACTGCAGCTCTATATATCTGTTGCTACAAGTTTCTGCTTTATAAGAAGCTTTCTAATCTTCTTCATTGCCTTTGCTTCTATCTGTCTTATCCGCTCCCGCGTTACCCCAAATTTTCTGCCTATTGATTCTAAACTGTGGGGTTCGCCGGTATTAAGCCCAAACCGCATCTTTAATATCGCCTGTTCTTTCTTATCTAACATTCCGAGAAGACCGGAAATTTGATGAATACGATCCTCTTCTTCGAGCATCTCAAGTGGAAGCTGAAACTTATCGTCTTCAATGAAATCTGATAAGGATTGGTCAGAGTCGTCTCCAAAGTTAGCCTCAAGGGAGACAATCTTTCTTGTCATCATGGAAAGTTTTTTTACATATCTCCCAGAAACCCCCATGCTTGCTGAAATATCAGCTACTAAAGGCTCTCTATGCAGTTGATTGGTTAGCTCCCTTGTTATACGCATCATTCTGGAGATGTCTGCTGTTATATGGATGGGGAACCTTACTACCTTGGATTGGTTTATGATGCCTCGTTCAATTGCCTGTTTAATCCAGTATGTTGCATACGTTGAAAATTTACATCCCTTGCTTGGCTTAAATTTTTCTACAGCCCTTATTAGACCAATATTCCCTTCTTCGATAAGGTCTTGGAGGGGCATCCCCCTGTTTATATATTTTTTTGCTATCTTAATAACTAATCGTAAATTTCCTTCTATCATCCTCCTTTTAGCTTCTTTATTGCCATCGGCTATCTTCTTAGCCAGCAGTATCTCTTCCTCTCGTAAAAGGAGCGGATAATTCTTAACGCTATTAAAATATCTCTTTATAACATCTACATCCTGAAAATATACCTTTTCCTTTTCGCTTCCTGCAATATAATCCCTGTGTCCCTCTCTTTTAAAAGATTTCTTCTTAACCATGGGGCCTCTTTTGGCTAAACCGAAGAAACGCATATCAGCACTTCATCTAAGTGCGTAACAGGACTTCTTGATTGCAAAGATACACAAGCGTATCAGATGATAATGATAAATATTAGTTTGGGTTTAATCAGCCTGTCGCAAAAAAATGATGATGCGGCATGCGGCAAGCTATGATGGTTAAAATGAGAAATTTCTATGATATGGAAAATATACTACAAGTGGATTTACTAAGGCAAGAAAAAAAGGGGATTTCTGGGTTTTCTATCTTTCCTCACCTCAAAATGGAGATGCGGTCCAGAGGCATTACCTGAATCGCCGAGCTTTGCTATGATAGCGCCCCTTTTAACTGTATCCCCAACTTTGACGAGATTGACCTCGTTATGTGCATAAACCGTAAAGAACCCATCCTTATGTTTCAATATAATGGTATAACCATAACCCCTCAAACTGTCATTACTGAACATAACCTCGCCATCATGGGCAGCCTTCACAGGGGTTCCTGTGGCAGCAGCTATATCAATCCCATCATGCTTTTTTCCATTGCGCACGCCAAAATAGGAGATTATGGCGCCTTTTACTGGCCAGGAAAACCGCCATTTTTCCACAATTATCCTGCCCTCTGATTCTTCAGAAAAAGGTTTATGTTTAGATGTTAATGAACGCTTTTTCCCAGCGTTTTTTTTAGGTGCTATTTTTGTATCTTCACTTCCGGGCGTTCTGTATGGCTCAACCTTCAATACCCTCCATGAGCCGGGTATAAACAGCATCTGCCCCTCCTGTATCTGCGTCATATCAGTGATATCATTAAATTCCGCTACATCCTGAATATCCACTTCGTATCCCTTTGCTATCCGCCAGAGGGTCTGCCCCTCTTCTACTTTATGGTAAACTCCGTGGCTTATGGCGCAGCCATACAGTGCAGTAAATAGTAAGCAGTAGGCAGTAAGCAGCAAAGAGGTTTGCGATTTTCGATTTACGATTTTCGATTTTAAATTCGGACTTCGGAAATCGAAATTCGAAATTATCTCCTGCCCCATGACCCCCGATAGAAACACTCGGGGGCATACCTCTAACCCCGTTGTATTCATAGCAGCAATCTTACGACAATAAAACCGAGTAGCAAAAGGACTGTAAATATTACAGTCAAAATATTAAAATATTTTTCGATAAATTCCTTTATCCGTTGACCAAATCTGTGGATAAGCCACGCAACAAGAAAAAATCTTGCAGACCTGCCTGCAATGGATGCAATTGTAAAGGTAATTATATTTATCTTTGCTGCGCCTGCTGTAATCGTAATCAGTTTATAGGGGATAGGTGTAAACGCGGCAGTGAATACAATCAAGGCATTGTGATCCTCATAGGAGCGCCTTACAATCTCATATTTGTCCATGATGCCATAGAAATTTATTATAGGAAAACCAATAAAGTCCATTAATTGCCAGCCTATGAAATATCCGAATAGGCCGCCGATAATAGAGCCTGCTGAACAGATTAAGGCATATCTAAATGATTTTGCAGGTATTGATATGGCAAGGGCTATAAGAAGCACATCAGGGGGTATAGGAAAAAAAGAGGATTCTGTAAATGCGAGCACAAAGAGCGCCCATGTTCCATAGGGAGTATGCGCCCATTGTAATACCCATTCGTATAGCCTTTTTAATATGTGTTTTCGTTTGTCCATCCATATCTCCCGACGAGCTTTACAAATCTACACCCGCCCATCTCCTGCTTTATGACCCCTTTTGCTGTTTTTATCACTTTTGTCAGAACCTGCGTATAGATATCCCCTACCGGTATTACCAGCCTGCCGCCCACATTAAGCTGCTCAATGTAGCATTGAGGAATCTCTGGCGCAGCGGCTGTTACAAGGATTGCATCAAACGGCGCCTCTTCAGGCCATCCAAGGGTGCCGTCGCCTATCCTTATAACAACATTTGAGCAATTTATTGAATCAAGAACCTTTCTTGCCCTTGCTGCAAGAAGAGATATCCTCTCTATAGAACAGACCTTTTCTGCCAGCATTGAGAGAACCGCAGTCTGGTAACCTGACCCTGTCCCAATCTCAAGAACCTTTTCGCTACCCTTTAATTCAAGTATCTCTGTCATGAGGGCAACCATATATGGTTGTGATATGGTCTGTTTTTCGCCAATAGGAAGCGGAAAGTCGCTGTAGGCCTGACTCCACAGGGCCTCTTCTGGAACAAACAAATGCCTCGGGATAGTTAACATTGCCTCAATGACTCGCTTGTCCTTTATACCCCTTGGTATAAGCTGAGTCTCAACCATCCTATGGCGAACCCTCACATAATTATCTTTTTCTATGATTTTTGGTGGCGGCATAGGTTAAAGTCAGGAGTCAAGAGTCTATAGTCAGGAGCAAAAACTTTTTACTTTTGACTTCTGACTTCCGACTTTTGACTTTCTTTCACAGTTTCCAGTTATGAAGCTCCTTGAAAGAGACATAGTTAGTCATATCCAGATGAATTGGGGTAATGGATATGAAATTATTGGCAATAGCCTCAAAATCAGTATCCTTTCCGCCTTCCCACCTCAGCATATCTCCGCCTATCCAGTAGTATTTTTTTCCCCTGGGGTCAACCTTTTCAACAATAGCATCGCCGTAAATCCTTTTTCCCTGTTTTGTTGCCTTGTAGCCTTTAACATTAGCGCTGCCAGGGACATTGACATTTAATAAAGTATCTTTTGGAAGACCTTTTTTCAATATATGCCTTGCTAATCTTGCTGCAAATTTAGCGGCGATATTAAAATAAAAATTTTCGCGTGATACAAGAGATATGGCAAAAGATGGTATGCCAAGGAGTGTCCCTTCCATCGCAGCAGAGACTGTGCCTGAATATGTCACATCATCGCCAAGGTTGCCGCCCTTATTGATGCCAGATACCACAAGGTCAGGCCTTTTCTTGAGAATGCCGTTCACTGCAATGTTTATGCAGTCTGTAGGTGTTCCATCAACAGCATATGAATTTATGCCAATTTTTTCAACCCTCAATGGTCTGTGGAGTGTTAAAGAATGGCTCGCTGCGCTTCTTTCTCTGTCAGGCGCTACAACAAATACATCCCCTACCCTCTTTAATGCCCTCGCAAGCGCCTTGATACCTTCAGAATGGATGCCATCATCATTTGAAACAAGGATTATCTTCTTCAAAAGTTCACCTCGATAGATTCTTTTTTATTAACCTATCACTTTTACACGCTAAAATAAATAGGTTTGTTATTCCTTAAAATAGAGATGAAATCAGTAGGTTTTGTGTTAAGCGCAGTTAATCCTTTTGCTGTGCTGATACGCATTTAACTACTCATGCCTCCAACGATAAGCTGTCCAAGGCTTAAGCCTCCATCATTCGGCGGCAGGATGCGGTGGGTATATACATGAAAGCCATTATCATTAAGAAGAGAAACTGCCATTTCTGTCAAAACCTTATTCTGAAATACTCCACCAGACAGGCATACCGTATCTAAACCTTCTTCTTTTTTTGCAATCTTAGCTACCTGTAGTATGAGTTGACTAAGGGTCACGTGAAAATTATGTGAAATTATTTTGATGTCAATATTATTGCGCATATCTGCGATAATATTTTCTAATACAGGTGCCCAGTTAAATATATAAATATCTTTTTCTTTACTTATATCTACAGGATATGCGTTCCCACTGACTTTTTCTGCACAATTTTCCAACATCATTGCAGCTTGACCTTCATAATTTGCCTTATGACATATTCCGAGCAAAGAGGAAACAGCATCAAAAACCCTGCCTGCTGATGTGGTAAAAGGTGAATTAAAATCTTTTTTCAGCATTTGCAGAAACAGCATCAGTTCCGTTTCTGTAAAAATGTCCTTTAAATTTGCAATTTGCAATCCCTGCTTAATGCTTGCAGGGATATGTTTGCGATTTGCAATTCTTTCTGACCCCATATCCCTTTGACTCTCTAACCCCACGACTCTCTGACTCTTTAATATTTCATCTCCATAAATCTCATACAACATGGAAAGCAATACCCTTCTTGGTTCTCGCACAGCCTCTTCTCCGCCTAAAAGCCTGAATCTCCTGAATGTGCAGAATCTCCTAAAATTCTTAAAATCAGCTACTAAAAACTCCCCTCCCCATATTGTGCCATCAGGTCCGTATCCTGTTCCATCCCATGAAACACCTAAAACCCTATCGCTCAGATTATTATCCAGCATACAGCTTGCAATATGTGCATGATGATGCTGGACTGGAATATGCGCCACACCAGTTTGCGAAAGCGCCCATTTTGTAGAGATATAATCTGGATGCAAGTCAAATGCAATCTTCTGGGGTTTTACATGATAAAAATCTGTTAAATCACGAATTGCGTCTTCAAATGCCTGTCTCCCCTCTTCTGTAGATATATCCCCAAGGTGTTGGCTGACAACCGCCTTATCCTCCCAGCCAAGGGCTATAGTAACCTTTTGGTTTCCTCCAACAGCAAGGATAGGCGCGTTGAGTTTATGGGGGAGTTTAAATATATATGGCGTATAACCCCTTGAGCGCCTGAAAAAAACCGTTTTCTTGCCATATACGCATACAACTGAATCATCACACCTTCTGACAATATCTCTATCATGCAAGAGAAAACCATCAGCAATCCTTTTCAGTTTTTCTATTGCCTCTTGATTATCTTTGATAATGGGACTATCACTAAAATTTGCGCTCGTGGCAATGAGGGGCATTTTCAAATCATCTGTCAGCAAGTAATGAAGCGGAGAATATGGTAGAAATGCGCCAACTGTGTCAAACCTTGGGGAAGCAAGTTTTGATAGTCTTGACTCCCCGCGTCTCTTTAAGATAACGATGGGCCTCTCTCTGCTTAGTATCGTCTTTTCTTCATATTCATTTACCATGGCTTCGGCTTTGATAGAGGACAGCATACCATCTCTGCCTAAAGTAAATAGTACAGCAAAGGGTTTTTCATACCTTGCCTTTCTGTTCCTTAAAAGCTTGACTGCTTCATCATTTGATGCATCTGTCATTAAATGAAAACCACCGATGCCCTTAACTGCGGCAATAGAGCCTCTTTTTATCGTGTCCTCGCATATCCTTAATGCCGCCTCACCTTCTGCAGAAACTCTACCTTTCGCATCAACCCAGAAAACCTTAGGCCCGCATTCAGAACAGGCAATTGCCTCTGCATGAAAACGACGATTCAGAGGATTTGTATATTCTGCCATGCAATCAGGACACATTTTAAATAAACCCATTGCTGTGCGGGAACGATCATAAGGCAGCCCTTTTATGATGGTAAACCTCGGCCCGCAGATTGTGCAGTTGATAAATGGATATCTGTATCGCCTATTAGATGGGTCAAAGAGTTCTCTGAGGCAGTCATCGCACAAAGAGAAATCAGGTGGGAATACTGGCTCTCTTACAACAGAGTTGCTGCTTTCCTTTATTAAAAAATCAGTATCATTTGCAACGTCTATTTCATATTTCTCTATGTCTGATATATGAGCTGACGGCGGCTGATTTGCAAGTAAATAATCCACAAAATCTTTCAAATTTTTAATATTTCCTTGAATCTCAACAATTACACCTTCTGGTGTATTTTCAACAAAGCCAGTAAGCCCTCTCTCCTTTGCGCATCTATACACAAATGGACGAAAACCAACACCCTGCACAATCCCATGCAATGTAAGCCTTATTCGTGTATATTGGGAAGACGAATACATATTATAATTAATGCACATATATTAGCAAAGAACGAAAAAATTACAAATCAGATATATTTTTTCCCAAAAATAGACATTGATTTTTACGAATTTTGCAGGAACAAAATCATATTGCATACAACGACGCTGTGGATTATAATACCGCCAACCTGTTTTAATGAATATTATAATATGAACAAAAAGATTACCACTCAGGACGGGGCAACTCTGGAAATAAAAAAGATAGCTGTTTTTCACACAAATTTAAGTCTGAAGGTTGCAGAGGAACTGAATAGAAGGAACATCTATTACAGAGTTGAAGAAATAGACAATTACACCACCGCGCTTTATGTGCTCATTGAATCTGCAAACGAAGCTGAAGAAATTATTAATGATATAAAAAAGAAGTTTAGAAGGATAAGATTTTAAGACAAAAAATAAATCAGACGTCCACTTTATTTGGAAGGAAATCTCCGTTTTCCTCTTGAAATTACTTATCATGGATGTCCGGCGGGGGTCATTGGGGTCAAACCTAAAATATACATTTTATTCCTCTACTGATTCCTTTATTAGAATAATCTCGTTGTTCACTTTTTGGTCTTTATCACTTCTTCTCTCTATGTCTCTGATCGCATTGGTTATTGCCTGAAGTGTTACTCCAAATTCCCTTCCAACCTCTATATTCTTCCTTCCACTTAACATCTTACAGAGATACATCGCTATCTTCCTTTGCCTCTCTGTTGTCTTCTTTCTCTTAAGTAAATCACCTTCTTTTACTCCATAATACTCAGCTACCGCTTTTACAATGTCTTCTATATTATGCTTAGTCTCAAACTTTTTTATCTCTGGTATCTCCGCCTTATCAGGAATACCCTTTAAATGCTTGACGACTCTATCCCTAAATGTCTCATCTCCTAATATGCTGCCCACTGCACCCTTTAAAGGCGACTCTCCAGTGATGCTTGCATTCACGAATTCCTGATATTTCTTGACCGCTATTGCTCGTTTCCTTGAAAACGAATAAAGCGTGCCATCTGTATTCGTTAATCCGTGCTCACTGTCCCTTTGAAGATACTCTCTATAACTGCTCCATTCGTAATCTTCTGGCATCCTCACCGCACCTGCCCTTACTGGATTTAAATGAATGTACCGCCCCAACTCCAGAAGATAGCTCTCTTTATCTACAATAAAGGCTTTGTAACGCCCCTGAAATAAATGCCCAAACCTCTTATGCCTTCTATTCACATACACGGTATAACTGGTATTGATATTCTGCATTATTTGTTTTATGTTGGCATATGGTGTCTCTATCAGGAGGTGATAGTGGTTGTTCATCAATACATGGGCGTGCAGAAGATAACCATAAATCTCTTTTGTCCTTTTCAGTATCTTCTTGAATTCTTCCCTGTCTTTATCATCCCAATATATCTTTTCTCTCTGGTTGCCTCTTGAGGTGACATGGTAAAATGCACCCTCATATTCTATCCTTAACTGCCGTGCCATAAACAAAACATACCAGCATCACTGTTCCTTGTAAAGTGTATTTTTTAGGTTTGACCCCTTCCTCTCTTCTTTAGACTCTCTTTTTCCCGCTGGGGTTAAAACCCTAACCTAAACATTACATTAGCCCCTGTCTCTATAGTGCGGTTTTCAGGCTCACGTTTCTCGCCAACTTAAATTCCTTTATAATAAGAAACATCTGTAGAATCTGATTCTGCAATATTCCAGTATCTTACAAAAGGCTCTACCGCAAGTGATAAGAATTGATTGACTTGCTTCTGCATTTGTACAGAGCCTCTTAAGCCATAGCCGTTTTTTTGGTTGATATTGACTTCATCAATAACAGAGCCGTAACCGCTATAATCCATGACTGTATATTGAATCTTGCCGTTTAAGAATATATCATACTCTGCTGTTGCTGTGTAAGACCACCTTCTGTTTAAATTTTTGCTGAAATTTATACCTATCGGGATATAATGATAATCATAGGTTTTGAAATAACCCACGTCTACTGAGGCGAACTTTTCATCGAATTCACTCTCAAGTTGTCTATATCCGACCCCTATATACGATGTGATAAACGATACCTCAGAAACCGGCAAATGATAGCCGAACAAAACCCTCCCCTCAAATAAGATGCTATCTGTATTATTCAATTTTTCACTGCCGGTTGATGAATAATCTAATCCCCCAACATCGAGTAACCCCTCTACCTTAAACATAAAGTTGCTATAGATGAATCTATACGAACCGATTATCCCATACATCATCCCATGCTCTTTTATCTCATCAGATGCATTATAGTTGAGGTATAAGCTATTAATTCCTATAAAAACATCCTTATATGTAATATGTAATCTCGATGCGGTACTCTCAGTAGAAGTTGTGTCTTGAGGAGGCGCAGACTGTTGAGTAGAATCATCTTAAGGAGGCGGCTGATCGGTTTCAGTCTCTGTATACCCTGCGTCAGTGAAGAAAAGAAAGAGAAGGAATGATGAAACGAGAAACAATCTGTGATTGCTCATGATTGCACCTCCCTCTGGAATGGAGGGATTTATTAAATTTTTGCTCATAGTAATACTTGTCTTTAAATCTGTCAATAAAAATATAGGAACTGTCAATCAAACTTTTTCAAACTTTTTCCTTGCATTGCAAAAATATTTATGCTAATTTTTTATTATCTTTTTCCAGTGGTTTGTTTAAAGAAAAAGTGGGCTTATGCCCGCTTTTTTGTTTAAGGGGTTTGAAACGGAGATATTTATGATTACACAGATTACAAAATGGATTACACAGATTCGGATAAAGTAAACGCTTTAATCAGTGTCCTCGCTTTTCAAAAATCTGTGTAACCACGCTTAGCGGGGTGTAATCAGTATTTATTGGAGGGTTTTTGAAGGGAGAGGACATCGTAGCCCAAGTAAAAGAACTATCTGAACCGATACTGACACAAAAGGGCATGGAGCTTGTTGATGTTGAATATAAGATGGAACAGGGAAGCTGGGTCCTGCGGCTCTATATAGATAAACCCGGAGGGGTGACAGTTGATGACTGCAGCGATGTAAGCACAGAACTTGGAATGCTATTAGATGTAAAGGACATTATTACGCATGCTTATAATCTTGAGGTGTCGTCTCCTGGTCTTGACAGGCCATTGACAAAAGAAAAGGATTTTTTAAAATACACTGGTAAAAAGGTGAGAATAAAAACAAAACAACCAATCTCTGGCAGAAGGAATTTTTCAGCAATCCTGGATGGTTTCAGCGAAGGCAAAATCTTTTTGTTTGACAGCGAAGGAAAAAAATGGGAGATACCATTCGATTCAGTTGAAAAGGCAAGACTTGAATATGAATTATAGGTTTTTGTTGGAGGAGTATAATGGGACTTAATCTGAGAAATGTAATAGAACAAGTGGGAAAAGACAAGGGTCTTGATAAAGCGATACTTATTGATACACTTGAGACCGCAATGGTCAAGGCTGCTGAAAAAAAACACGGCCCTAATAAACTTATAGAAGCGCATTATAATGACGAGCTGGGAGAGATAGAACTGTTTCAGTTTAAAACTGTTGTGGAAAATGTTGCAAATCCAGATAAAGAAATATCGGTTGCTGAAGCTCATGAACTTGACCCAGAGGCGGTCCTCGGTGACAGCCTTGGAATCAAACTTGATACGAGTGAGTTCGGCAGGATTGCCGCTCAGACTGCAAAGCAGATCATTATCCAGAAGATGCGAGAGGCTGAAAGAGATGTTGTTTATAGTGAATATGTAAATAAGCGTGGAGAGATTGTAACAGGGATAGTGCATACCTTTGAGCGAGGCGATATTATGGTTGACCTTGGAAGGACAGAGGCAGTGCTTCCAAAAGAGGAACAGGTAAGAAGAGAAAGTTACCGCCAGGGTGATAGAATCAGGGCTCTCATATTGGATGTCAAAAATGTGCAGAAAGGTCCGCAGATTATCCTTTCAAGAACACATCCCAATTTCATATCAAAACTGTTTGAGACAGAGGTGCCGGAGATATACGAGGGTATTATTAATATAAAGGGCGTAGCGAGAGAGCCTGGTGACAGGACAAAGATAGCAGTGTATTCAAATGACCAGGCTGTTGATCCAGTGGGCGCATGCGTTGGAGTGAAAGGGTCGCGTGTACAGGCGGTTGTGCAGGAGCTGAGGGGTGAAAAGATAGATATAGTCCCCTGGTCTGATGAACCTGCGAAATTTATCTGCAATGCATTGCTTCCTGCTCAGATTGCAAGGGTCATCATAGACGAAACAGAGCACTCAATGGAGGTCATCGTCCCTGATGACCAGCTTTCACTGGCCATAGGTAAAAAGGGCCAAAATGTTCGGCTTGCTGCCAAACTCACTGGCTGGAAGATAGATATTAATACAGAAACAGAGGCCAAGAAAATGGCGCTCGAACAGGCAGCTATAGAAACTACTGAAAAGCCAGCAGAGGCAGAGGTCTCTGAACAGGAAACCCCTGCTACTTCAGATGTATCAGAAGAGAGAGATATATCTTCTCTTCCTGGGGTTGGCCCTAAGACACTCGAGGCGCTTAAAAATGCCGGGCTTAATACTGCGGAGGATATACTAAACGCAGGTGTAGAAAGTCTTTCAGCGATTAGCGGTATTGGCGCGAAAAAGGCTGAAAAGCTTTTAGAGGCCGCAAGACAATTAGCAGAAGGCCACTGACACCATACATATATGGAGTAAACCCTCACGAGCCCGCCTTAGCCCGCCCAAGGCGGGGGCTCATCCGCCTTTGGCGGAGGGCATGAAAATTGAATTTTTGTAGCGTTTGGGTTTATCCCCAACAAAAACCGTTGCCCATAAAGGGCAACGCTACGATAATGTGAATATGAAGTATTTTCGAGGTAAATGAGATAATGTTGGATAAAAATAAAGAACAAAAAAAATCCGATAAAAAATTGGATGAAAAAAGGGTAAAACCCACTGTTATAAGGCGAAGGGCTGCCCAACCTGTAGAGGCAGAAAAGGAGGAGTCTGTCAAAAAACTGGAACAGATAGCGGAGCCTATAAAGAAGGCTGAAGTTAAGCCAGTAAAAGAGCAAGTAAAGCCCGAAGTTGCTCCAGGAAAGAAGCCTACTATATCTGTAAAAAGCAAGGAAGAAATAATACCTCCAGCGCCTTCGGCAAAGGAGGAAAAAGCTGCTTCTGCTCAGATAGAAATAACCACTTCTCCAGTTAAGATAAAACCAGCCGCTGTTACCGCAGCAACTATACCTCCGGTAGAGATACCCAAAGAAAAGCATGTTAAAAGGGAGGTAAAGATTGTTGCCACTGAAAGACCGGCAAAGAAAAAACAGCACGAGAGAAAAGAATTTGCTGGAAAGTTAAGGAAGTTTGAAAAACTAGAGAAGTTTGAGAAGATTAGGCCGCCCACACAGGCACGGGAGCTTAAGAAAACTGAAATTACAGTGCCTAAGGCAACAAAGAGGATTATAAAAATAGCCGATGCCATCAGTGTAGGCGACCTCTCCCAGAGACTCAGTGTAAAGGCAGGCGATATTATTAAAAAGCTTATGAGTCTGGGTATTATGGCGACAATCAATCAATTTATAGATGTTGATGCAGCCACCCTGGTTGCCGGTGATTTTGGATATGAAGTTGAGAGCATTGCTCCACAGGAAGAAATACTACTTGAAGAAACTGCAGAAACCAAAGGTGAGTTAAAGTTAAGGCCGCCAGTTGTTACTGTTATGGGGCATGTTGACCATGGTAAGACTACCCTCTTGGATGCTATAAGAAAGACCAATGTAGCTGGGGGCGAGGCAGGAGGCATAACCCAACATATAGGCGCATATCATGTGCATCTTGACAAAGGTGATATAACTTTTCTGGATACCCCTGGCCATGAGGCATTTACTGCAATGCGCGCCAGAGGCGCAAAGGTAACCGATATTGTTGTGCTCGTGGTAGCGGCTGATGATGGCGTTATGCCACAGACCATTGAGGCAATAAACCATGCAAAGGCTGCAAAGGTTCCTATTATTGTGGCAATAAATAAGATTGACCTCCCCACTGCAGAGCCTAAGAGAATAAAACAGGCATTGACAGAATACGGTCTTGTGCCTGAAGACTGGGGCGGTGATACGATATTTGCTGAGGTGTCTGCAAAAAAAGGGCTCGGTATAAAAGAACTTCTGGAGCTTATTCTGCTCCAGGCAGAGGTATTGGAGCTAAAGGCAAATCCAGAAGGCTCAGCAAAGGGCGCTATTATTGAGGCAAAACTTGATAAGGGCCGTGGTCCTGTTGCCACTGTGCTGATCCATGAAGGCACTGTAAAAACAGGCGATGCATTTGTGAGCGGAGTCCACTCAGGCAGGGTAAGGGCTATGATAAATGACTGGGGGAAGAAATTGGAAGACGCAGGTCCTTCAATGCCAATAGAGATTCTGGGCTTTTCAGGCGTTCCTGAGGTGGGCGATGTGTTTAGTATTGTCAAGGATGAAGCAACGGCAAAGCAGATTGGTGCCATACGACTTAAAAAGAAACAGGAGGCTGAGCTTAAAAAGACCGCAAAGATTAGCCTTGATGAATTATATCAAAAGATAAAGGACGGCGAGGTAAAAGAGCTTGGCATAGTTGTAAAGGGAGATGTTCAGGGCTCTGTAGAGGCTGTAAAAGAAGTGCTTGGCAAGCTTCCCACTGCCGCTATAAAAATAAATATCATCCATAGCGCCGTTGGAGGTGTTACAGAAGGCGATGTAATGCTTGCTGCTGCTTCTAATGCCATAGTAATTGGTTTTAATGTCAGGCCTGAGCACAAGGCTCAGAACCTTGCAGAAAAAGAAGGGGTGGATTTAAGGCTTTATAGCATTATTTATGAATTGGCAGATGATGTGAAAAAGGCGATGGAGGGTATGTTAGCGCCGACGCTCAAAGAGACAGTCCTTGGAAGGGCTACAGTAAGAGAAACCTTCCGCATATCCAAGGTAGGGGCTATAGCAGGATGCTATGTTACAGACGGCAAAATATTGAGAACCGCTAAAGTGAGACTTATTAGAGACAATGTCTTAGTATATGAGGGGAAGATAGGCTCTTTAAAAAGATTCAAAGATGATGTTAAGGAAGTTGCTACAGGCTATGAATGTGGAATCAGCATTGAGGGATATAGTGATATTAAAACAGGCGATGTCATAGAGGCCTATCAGATGGTAGAGTTTGCGACAAAGTTGTAAAAGACAGTTTAAACTGTTTAAGCCGTTTAAACAGTTTGAACGGCTTGAACCATCAGTCTTTATGGTAGTCGGTATCTGTCAGATAGATTTGATAATTCATAATAATCACTCGCTGAAAGGCAAGAGACAGGTTTTAAAGGCCATAATCGAAAGGGTAAAAAATCGCTTCAATGTGTCTGCTGCTGAAGTGGGCGACAATGATGTATGGCAGAGGTCACAGATAGGACTTTGCGTTGTTGGTAATGACAGCAGTCATATAAATGGGATTCTGGATAAGACGATAAATTTTATAGAATCGCTTCATCTTGCAGAAATTATTGACCATAGGATTGAGATAGTGAATTACTGAAAGGTTCAGGATAAGGTTGAGGTTAAGGAAATATAACTTTTTAATCTCAACCTCAGCCTAAACCTTAACCTTGTTTTTTATGTCCTACAATCGCCCTGAAAGAGTAGCTGAAGAGATAAGAAAAGAGATTGCCTTAATGCTATCGGAAGAGGTGCATGATCCGAGAATTGGCTTTATTACAATCACAAAGGTATCGGTTTCAAAAGACCTTCGCATAGCAAAGGTATACTTCAGTATGATAGGGAGTGAAGAGGATAAAAAGAAAACAAACGAAGGTCTTTATCATGCCCGGGGTTATCTGAGGCGGGAAATTGGCATGAGGCTCAAGCTACGATATTTCCCTGAACTTATCTTTAAATTTGACGATTCATTAGAATATGCAAGCCGTATAGAACAGATAATAAAGGAGATTAAGGATGCTTCCTGAAGCTGAACAAGCATTTAAGGATGTTATAGCAGAGATAAAAAAGGGACAGAATTTTCTTGTTGCGTCCCACGTAAATCCTGAGGGAGATGCAGTTGGCTCTACCCTCGCCCTTGCGCTTGGTTTACGAGAACTAAAAAAAGACGTGACAGCGTATTTGTACGATCCAGTTCCTGTCCTGTTTAGGTTCCTTCCATTTGCAGAGAGGGTTGTAAGCAAGGTAAACGAAAATATAATATACGATGCTGTTTTAGTTGTAGATTGCGGACAGATAGATAGGCTTGGCGAAGAGTTCAATAAGGTAAAAAACATGGGCAAGCTTATCAATATCGACCATCATTCAACAAATGACTGTTTTGGCGATATAAATGTGATAAATTCAGAGGCATCTGCTGCAGGTGAAATGATTTATGACCTTTTAAAGGAAATACCTGTTCGGATAACGCGCGATATAGCAATAAACATATATGTTTCAATACTTACAGACACAGGCTCCTTCAGATATTCCAGTACTACACCGAAGGCATTTGCGGTTGCTGGAGAGATGGTTGGTCTTGGCGTAGAGCCATGGGAGATAGCTCAAAAGATATATGAAAGTCAGCCTCTCAAAAAAATCAAATTGCTCACAACAGTATTAAATACATTGGAAGTAAGCAACGATGGAAAAATAGCAACCCTTGTTGTCACGCTTGATATGATTAATAAGGCAAATGCGAGCAAAGAGCTTGCAGATGGTTTTGTAAACTATGCCCGGACAATTGAAGGAGTTGAGGTTGGTATACTTCTGAGAGAGGCAAAGATAGGAGAATATAAAATAAGCTTCAGGTCCAAGGGCAGAGTAGATGTCTCACAGGTTTCACAGGAATTTGGGGGCGGCGGCCATAGAAATGCAGCCGGGTGCAATATAAAAGGCACGCTCGAATCAGTAAAAGAAAAGGTTGTAAGCGCAACTGAAAAGAAAATCTACGAGATGGTTGCAATATGACAGGCGTATTAGTTATAGATAAACCAGCCGGTTTCACATCCCATGATATTGTGACTATCGTCAAGAGGAAGTTAGGCGCAAGGAAGGTAGGACACACTGGCACACTTGACCCCATTGCAACCGGGGTGTTGCCTCTTTGCATAAATGACGCTACCAGGCTTACAAGATTTATAGAGGATGGAAGAAAAGAATATCTTGCAACAATAAAATTGGGCGAGGAAACTGATACCTATGATACTGAAGGCAAGATTATAGCAAAGGGCAATACATCCCTGTTAACCCATAACGATATAATCTCCGCTGTTAATAATTTCAGAGGCAAAATAGAACAGATTCCTCCCATATTCTCTGCAATTAAGAGGAATGGAGTCCCTCTTTACAAACTTGCAAGGCAAGGAATTGAAGTAGAAAGAAGACCAAGAATAGTAGAGATTTATGATATAGAGATTAAGAATATTGCCATCCCCTTTGTTGATTTGCGGGTGGAATGTTCAAGAGGGACTTATATAAGGAGCCTTGCCTTTGATATTGGAAGAAGGCTTGGCTGTGGCGCGCACCTTTTCAGCTTAAGAAGGACAAAGAACGGGCCATTTGCATTAGAGCGCAGTATTTCTATGGAACAACTCAATTGTTTGAAAGATTCCATAGAAAAGAATATAATCCCTATCGGAAGACTTTTTACAAATATCCCTGGCATTGAGGTAGATGTAATTACTGCGGAAAGGATATTGAATGGCATATCTCCAAAATTTTATCCTCACTCTGCCACCGAGCGTTTTATTGCTTCCATTAATGAAAGTGAGATGGTAAGATTTACAACAAATGGTAGAATGATTGCCCTTGCCACATACAGGGGTGAAGATAGTTTTAAATTAGAAAGGGTATTTAAAAGACAGTAAGCAGTATGCAGGAGGCAGAAAACAGCTGGTAAACCCCGTTAGAAGCCCGCATACGGATAGTAATGAAAAACCAAATAGTGAAAGACCTTCAAACAGGAAGGCTTCTAACGGGGTAAAAAACGTTTTTACTGCTTACTCCTTACTGCTTACTACCTACTATTATTCTAGAAAGGAGGAGGAAATATGTTTACACAACAGAGGAAGCGTGAAATTATAAGTACCTTCAAGAGGAAGGCGTCTGACACAGGTTCACCTGAAGTGCAGATTGCCTTATTAAGTGAACGGGTAAGCTATCTCACTGAGCACTTTAAGGCCCATGTGGATGACCATCATTCAAGAAGAGGCCTCTTGAAGATAGTTGGACAGAGGAGAAGACTCCTCGAGTATCTCAAGAAAACAGACATCACCAGATATAAGGCTATTGTTGATAAACTGGGCTTGAGGAAGTGAAAAAATTAGAGAATGAGAGAATTGGAGAATTAGACTTTTCTAATTCACTAATCTCCAATCAACTAATTCGCTAATCTTTACCCAAGGAGAAACTAATTAAATGACAAAACGATACGAAATAGATTATGGCGGAAGGCCGCTGGCGATTGAAATTGGGAAAATGGCCAACCAGGCAAATGGGAATGCTGTAGTAAAATACGGCGATACAATGGTTCTTGTCACTGCCTGTGCTGCAAAAGATGCCGGTGAGAACAAAGACTTTCTCCCGCTTACAGTAAATTATCTTGAAATGACATACGCAGCAGGCAAGATTCCAGGCGGTTTTTTCAAGAGAGAGGGAAGGCCGAGCGAAAAAGAGGTTCTGTGTTCCAGGCTAATAGATAGGCCACTTCGACCCCTCTTTCCAGAGGGTTATTTTAATGAAACCCAGGTTGTCGCGACTGTTCTATCCCTTGATCCTGAAAACGACCCTGAAATAGCAGCAATGATAGGCGCATCAGCTGCGCTTTGCGTTTCTGATATTCCGTACAATATGCCTATAGCAGGCGTAAGGGTTGGCAGAATAGACGGAAGGTTTATTTGCAACCCTACCTATAAAGAGCAGAAAGAGAGTGATATTGATTTAGTAGTTGCTGGAAGCGAAGATGCAATAATTATGGTAGAAGGCGGGGCAAAGATGGTCAGTGAAGAAGAACTTCTTGATGCAATGATGTTTGCCCACAACTCCCTGCAGGATGTTATAAGGCTCCAGAAAAAAATTATGGAAGAGATAGGAAAACCCAAGATGGAGGTTTTACCTGTCAGCGTGGATGCGGAATTATCCGCTAAAATAAAGGATTTTGCAGAGGGTAAAATAAAAGAGGCATTGAATATACCTGCAAAGCAAGAGAGATATCAAAGATTAGCTGACATATCTAAGCAATTGTTAGAGACCTTGAAACCTCGATACGAAGGCAGAGAAAGTGAAATAGTAAAGATATTTGAAGAACTTAAATATAGGATACTAAGGGAGTCTGTTCTCCATACCAATATAAGAATTGATGGTAGAGGATTAAAAGATATACGACCTATAACATGCGAAGTTGGAGTACTTCCAAGAACTCATGGCTCAGCCTTATTTACCAGAGGTGAGACCCAGGCAATGGTTGTTACAACTTTGGGAACCTCTGAAGATGAACAAAAGATAGATGCGCTGTCAGGATGGGAATACAAAACATTCATGCTCCATTATAACTTCCCTCCCTTCTCGGTTGGAGAAGTGAGGATGTTGAGAGGACCTGGAAGACGGGAAATAGGCCACGGAGCGCTCGCTGAAAGGGCTGTAGCAAAAATCCTTTCTGACACATCTGAATTCCCTTATACAATCCGTGTTGTATCTGACATACTGGAGAGCAATGGTTCATCATCAATGGCAACAGTATGCGGCGCATCGCTATCTCTGATGGACGCGGGTGTTCCTGTGAAGTCTGCTGTAGCAGGCATTGCAATGGGACTTATAAAGGAAGACAAAAAGGTAGCTGTGCTTTCTGATATCCTTGGCGATGAAGATCATCTCGGTGACATGGATTTTAAGGTTGCTGGCACGGAAAATGGAATCACAGCATTTCAAATGGATATAAAGATTATTGGTGTGACAAAGGAGATATTGAAAGAGGCGCTACATCAGGCCAAAGAAGGAAGACTGCATATCCTCGGAAAGATGAAAGAGGCTATCTCGCTGCCAAGGACAGAGCTATCAGTGCATGCCCCAAGGATAATAACAATCCATGTAAGGCAGGAGAAGATAAAGGATGTTATAGGACCTGGCGGAAAAAATATCAAGGGCATTATAGAAAAGACAGGTGTAAAAATTGATATAGACGATTCAGGAAAGGTAAACATTGCCTCAACTGATGAAGAGGCAGCTCAAAAGGCAATCGCAATAATAAGAGAGCTTACCCAGGAAGCGGAGATAGGCAGAATTTATTTAGGACGGGTCAGAAAGATTGTTGATTTCGGCGCATTTGTAGAAATATTTCCAGGGACTGATGGTTTAATACATATATCTCAATTGGCAGAAGAACGGGTCAAGGATGTTAAAGATATATTGAAAGAAGGCGACGAGGTTTTGGTAAAAGTCCTTGAGATAGACAGACAAGGCAAAATAAGGCTTTCCCGCAAAGAGGCTCTTGGAAAGGCTGTGACAGCAGGTTAAAATAGGTGAACCCCGTTCACCCCACATTCAAAGGTGGAGCTTCTCTGCCCCGCTAAGCGGGGTCTGAGGACTTGATATTAACCACCATTCCTCCCCCCACCCCGAATGGTCGGGCTGGGGAGTCTTGGTGTAACGGGGACCAGCTCGTTATTAGCATAATTTCTATAACCCATCCTATCAATCATGTCCAGAATTTACAAAACAACTCTTAAAAATGGTTTAAAGATTATTACCGAAGAGATGCCTGACATTCAGTCAGCTACCATCGGCATCTGGGTAAACATAGGCTCCAGAAATGAGGATGCCTCAAAAAATGGCATATCCCATTTTATTGAGCATATGCTGTTCAAAGGCACAAATAAAAGGACTGCCCTTGATATTTCAAGGGAGATAGAGTCAGTTGGCGGTGTTTTAAATGCATTTACTGGCAGGGAAAACACCTGCTTTTACGCAAAGGTGCTGAGTAAAGATGTCCCACTTGCGGTTGATCTCCTCTCGGATATATTCCGCAACTCTACATTTCTTGAAAAACAAGTGGAGAAGGAAAGAATGGTTGTTTTGCAGGAAATAAAGCTTGTAGATGATACGCCGGACGATCTCATTCATGATATTTATGCAAAGGCCTTCTGGAAAAATCAAGCCCTCGGTATGCCTGTCCTTGGTAATCATGAGACAATTACCTCTCTGAAAAGAGACGATATCTTTTCATATTATAAAAGAAGCTATCTGCCACATGCAGTTATCGTAACAGCTGCCGGGAATATAAAACATAATAATCTGATTAAACTCTTAAAACCATTTGAAAAATTGCCGCATTATTCTATATATAATAAAAAAGCAATGTCTCCAGTATCCTATCCTGGCATAATACTCAAACAGAAAAATCTGGAGCAGGTACACCTCTGCCTTGGCACCCCCTCCCCTAATCAGTCACACCCTGACCGCTATAAGATTTACCTGCTCAACACTATACTTGGCGGAGGAATGAGCTCGAGGCTTTTTCAAGAGATAAGAGAAAAGAGAGGGCTTGCGTATTCTATCTATTCATATTTGCATATGTGTCTTGATACTGGTTCACTTGTAATATATGCTGGAACTGCGCCTGATTCATTTGGTAAAGTACTAACTGTGATACTGAGAGAAATGAATTTACTCTCAAATAAGAAAGTTTCTTCAGAAGAGCTAAAATCGACGAAAGAGCAACTTAAGGGGAGTATGTTTCTCGGCCTGGAAACGAGCGAAAGCAGGATGATGAAACTTGCAAGGGATGAGATATACTTCAAAAGGATAATTTCAATAAAAGAGATGATAGAAGGCATTAACAGGGTGACTCTAACAGATATTATAAATCTGGCAAAGGATATCTTTAATCCAAGAAAGATAACCCTTGCAGCAATTGGCAAAATAAAGGAAAATGATGTGCCAAAAACAATAAGGAGGTGACTATGCGCATTCTTGTTGCAGAAGACGAAAAAAAGGTGGCGGGATTTATAAAAAAAGGGTTTGAAGAAGAAAGTTATGCAGTTGATGTGGCCTATGATGGGGTGGAGGGCGAATATCTGGCATCAACAAATGATTATGATGTGATTATAATGGATATTATGCTCCCTAAGAAAAATGGAATTGAGGTCATAAAAGATTTAAGAACCAGAGACATTAAGACCCCAATACTACTTCTAACAGCCAGGGATACTATTGAAGACAAGGTAAGAGGATTGGACAGCGGAGCAGATGACTATCTCAGCAAGCCATTTGCCTTCGAAGAACTGCTGGCAAGGGTAAGGGCGCTTCTGCGGAGAAAAGATTTCGGAGTTACAGAGCTTAAATTTGCAGACCTTGTCCTGGATCAGGCTACAAGAAAGGCAAAGCGGGGCGACAAGACAATAGATTTGACATCAAAAGAGTATGGGCTGCTTGAGTATTTCTTAAGAAACCCAAATAAGGTCCTTACAAGAACGATGATTGCTGAACATGTGTGGGATTATACCTTTGACAGCGACACAAATGTTATAGACGTCTATGTAAATCATCTGCGAAGCAAGGTTGATAAGGACTTCCCTAAAAAACTAATACATACTGCACGGGGAATAGGATATATACTTAGAGAAGAGGAATAATTATTGTCTGATATTATTAAGTAATAAAACTCCAAATCCTGTAAATATAAAATTAGTAAACCAAGCAGCCACAAAAGGCGGAATTATGCTGTTATATCCCAGTGATGAATTAACCGCAAAGACAACCCAATAGCTAAAACCTATAATTACGCTTAGGCCAACTCCAATAGCAATGCCTCCGTGTCTTCCGCTCCTTAAAGCAAACGGTATGCCTATCATGACCATAATAATACTCACCAGGGGGAATGAAATCTTGGAATGCAAGTCTACGCTATATCGCGAGGCTGCATAACCCTCTCTTTTAAGTTTTTTTACGTATTTCGTAAGCTCTCGATAATTCATCTCATTTGCAAGCCTCTCAATATTTCTCAGCTCATCTGGTTTCTTTGATAAAGGCATTGCTGCATCTTTTAATGTTGAGACTCCAAGTAGCTGACTGTCCTGAAATTGTGACAGTATGCCTTCAGGAGAAATCCATTTCCCATCCTTCCAATTCACTAATTTGGCATCAATCCTGCTTGAGATATTAAAATTACTGTCCATTCTGTAAACAGTAAAACCTTTTAGAATTCCGGCTTCAGGTTCTATATAACTTATATTATAAATATCTGTATTATCTTTAAACCAAATACTGTCCTGGGCAAATACGGTTTTATTTGAACCTTCAAAAGCTTGTTTCATGGCTGCAACTCTCTGGGTGGTATAGGGGACAACTGATTCGCTCAATGTGAAATTAACCACACTTATAAATATTGCAAATATAAAGAAGGGCAAAGAAAACATCAATACGCTTATACCACTTGCCAGCGCAGCTATAACCTCACTGTATCTACTAAGAATGCCAATTGTTATGAGGGTAGCCATAAGAACGGCTATTGGACTAAGTTGATAGAATATAAAAGGTATTTTATAGAGAAAAAAATAAAGCCCATCTTTTAATTGAACACGATATTCTATAAGGGTGTCCATCTGTTCAAATACATCTATTATAAGATATAGAGAGATAAACGCAGTAATTGTGAGAATAAATATCTTAAGAAACTCTTTAATTATATATCTCGTAAGTATTCTCATTTGCTTTCCTTGTAAAATATCTGTTTAAAGACGTTGAGTATTGAATCCTTCTTCTCTTCTAACCACGCCAGCGATTTAATTGGAGAATCTTTGGCAGTCTTGTAGAATATATGAAGGCCTATCGCAGCCATTATAATATTTGACCCCCATACAGATGCTATTGGATTAATAAGTCCTTTTTCGCCAGAAGACTCCAATGCAGTTGAGAGAATATAGTAAAAAAGAATTATACCGAGACCGACAGAAAAACTTGTAAATTTCGTAGTCCTTACCCTTTGTATCCCTAATGGAACGCCGAGGAGGCTAAAAACAAATATAGACGCAGGCAGGGCAAACCTTTTGTGGAGGTCTATAATATATGGGGCAGGGTTGTCCCCTGTCCTCTTTATATTATCAATCTTTTTTTTGAGCTGACTTACAGTTAGATCCCTATTCTTTTTTGCTATGTCAGGGTTTTTTGTTTTTTCATCTTTCAGACCAAGATTTATGTCATAAATGGTAAAGTTAATGGTTTTATAAAGCCCTTTTTTTTCTGCTCTATGCATGGTTCCGTCAAAGAGGCGTAAGGTTATGTTCATAGTTTGTTGATCAGAAGATATAACGCCAGTTTTAGCTGTGACTACATTAGTGTCATTTTCATCTCTCTGGTCTGAAATAAATATGTCACCAAGCATACCATCGTCAGGTCGTATACGATTTGCATATAATATCAACCCATCAAATGCATCATTAAACACCTGCTCTTTCAAACCGATGCTTGCCTTACTCCTTGCTATTTCGTAAAGAAGCCTTCGTGATGACAGGCTTCCAAATGGAAAGGCATAAATTGTTAAAAACAAGGAGATACTGTAAGCAATAAGCGCCATAAATAGAACGGGCTTACTCATTCGCGTTATGCTTATGCCTGATGCCTTTAAGGCAGTGATTTCGCAATCGCTTGAAAGTCTGTTATATGCGATAAGGACTGCAATAAGAAATGAAATGGGAATGATATATATGAGAAATGAAGGCAAAACAAACATAATAAACTTTATGACAGTAAAGATCCCTACCCCATGGTTGACGATTAATTCAATAAGTTTAAGAACTTTGCTTAAAAGAGATGTAATCGTTAAGATGACAATTGTGAGAATAAAAGGAACGGCCATCTCTTTAAAGAGGTAGGTATTTATAATCTTAGTCATATAATGAATTGTATAATAAAGGAAAATGCTATTCAATGGGATATTTCAAGATAGCAAGTATTTTTGTCCTTGCCTTTATAAATATTTGCTGCTATTTTTCAACTCTATGGACGCACATGACCTCGCAGCGTATATAGATTTGACCCTTCTTAAGCCTACCGCATCCCTTCAAGATATAGAAAATATTATTCAAGATGCGCTTAAATATCCATTTGCATCAGTATGCATACCTCCCTCATATGTTTCATTTGCAGCAAAAGAGATGAAAGGGAAAAGGCGCATTGGGACAGTAATCAGCTTCCCCTTCGGTTATCAGACAAAGGCGGTAAAATTGTATGAATCGCAGGATGCGGTAGAATCCGGCGCTGATGAGATAGATGTTGTTATGAACATCTCTGCCTTTAAGTCCGGACAATACGAACTGGTGAGGGATGAGATATCAAGCATCATTCAGGCAAATCCTGACACAACTATTAAGATGATAATAGAGACATCTTACCTGACTGACGAAGAAAAGAGAACTGCATGTAAAATTGCCATCGAAGGCCAGGCACATTTTATAAAGACCTCTACTGGCTTTGGCTCTGGCGGCGCGACGATAGGCGATGTAAAGCTTCTCAGTATGGCTGCTGAAGGCAGGATTAAGGTCAAGGCATCAGGCGGCATAAAGGATTTGGCTACAACCCTTGCAATGATAGATGCCGGAGCATCGAGGATTGGAACAAGCTCTGGCATACAGATAATAGAAGAATTCTTGAGAAGGCAAGGGCAAGGCGCATAGCGCATAGTTTTTTACGCTATGCCTTTTGCCCCATGCTCATTGATGCCGGGAAATTGGAATTTCTTTTTCGTATGGAACAGGACAAAATCAATAGGATAGTCCTCCTTGTTCTCGACAGTGTAGGCATCGGTGAACTGCCTGATGCCAGGGATTACCATGATGAAGGGAGCAATACCCTTTCCCATGTCATTAAGGCAGTTAGCGGATTAGACCTGCCAAATCTTGAGGCACTGGGCATCGGTCTTATTGAAGGGGTTGAGGGACTAAAAAAAATAAGAAGGCCAAAAGGCTCTTTCGGCAGGATGCTGGAGGCATCGAAAGGTAAAGACACAGAAACTGGCCACTGGGAGATGGCTGGGCTTATTCTTGAAAAACCACTGCCAACTTATCCTCATGGCTTCCCAAAAGAGATTATGGAGAGCTTTAAAAAAGAGACAGGCCTTGATTATCTTGGAAATAAGGCTGCATCTGGCACAGAGATTATAAAAGAACTCGGCGAGGAACACATAAAGACTGGCAAACCAATCGTATACACATCTGCTGATAGTGTGTTTCAGATTGCTGCACATGAGGAGATTATCCCAATTGAAAGACTCTATGAGATATGCAGGATTGCCAGGAAGATTGTTGACCCGTATCATATCGGCAGAGTCATAGCAAGGCCATTCATTGGCGCCTCTGGCTCTTTTAAAAGAACCGAGCGTAGAAAGGATTTTTCTCTATCCCCAACAGATGAAACAGTTCTGGATAGGTTGAAATCAAAAGGTCAGCCGGTTGTCGGTATTGGCAAGATAGGCGATATATTCGGCCATCGAGGTTTAACTGAGGAAATTCACACAAAGGACAATATGGATGGCGTAGACAAGACTATAGATGCCTTAAAAAGGAGTGAGCAAGGCCTCATTTTTACAAACCTCGTTGATTTTGACATGCTCTACGGCCATAGAAACGATGCAAGAGGCTATGCAGAGGCCCTTAAACAGGTTGATAGCAGAATACCGGAAATCATTGAACAGCTAAATAACCGTGATATGTTCATAATAACCGCTGACCATGGGTGCGATCCCACAACCCCCTCAACAGACCATTCAAGAGAGTATGTGCCGCTTCTTGTTTACGGCAATAAACTAAAGTCAGGGATTGATCTTGGAACAAGAAAAAGCTTCGCTGATATTGGACAGACAATTGCTGAAATATTCAATGTAGGCAAAATGCCGAATGGAAAGTCTTTTCTAAATTCGATTTTATAGAATAGAAAATTTTATTGCTTTTTAATAACAGATTGTGGTCTAAATATAATGAAAATTCGTGGTAAACTCCCATACCTTGACCGCAGGGCATTCCCAACAAGGTGTGGGGGTAAAGGAGAGCAACTATGGCAAATCACAGACGATTTAAGCGGCAGTACATTATCGCTGAAGCAAAGATTAGAACACTCAAGAAAGATAATCTATGGATTAATGCCATGCTCATAAATATTAGCAAAGGCGGAATAGGTTTATATTTAAAAAAATCCTTAAAGACCGGAGAAAAAGTAGCAGTAAAAATAGCCTTTCTAAGAAACGACAAAATACGGATAGTTGAGGAAATGCCTGGTATAATCAAATGGGCGCGGCAAATTGGGAATAACTATGCAGCTGGTATAATGTTCGATGAAGCCATAAATAAAAAGACTACTCCGCGTCTGTGGAATTGCCTTGAATACGCACGGCATGACAAATAGAAGACATATCTAAACAGGCAACTTATTATCTCGTCTGTATAAGCGCAGCCTTTTCAGTGCCTTTATTAGGGTCATTTTCAGGCCTGCTCTTCCATCTCTGATGGAGCCAGAACCATTGTTCCGGGTATTTTTTTACAAAGTCTTCTATAACCCTTGTAAATATGGCTGTGTTATTTAACTGATCATTGGCTCTGTCTCCAGTATTTACCAAAGTAATCTCTTCGCCTATAATAATCCTATGTCCCTTTCTCTCCCTTACTATAAATGTCGGAACAACAGCAGCGTTACTTGCAAGGGCCAGGAGAGCAGTTCCCTTGTTCGTACATGCAAGTTGATTAAAGAAATTGACAAACACACCTTCACTCCAGGTTACATTCTGGTCAAGTAAAACCCCCACAATGCCTCCTTTTGAGAGAACCCTCATCAATTCTCTCATAGAACGGCCTTTAGAAATTGTTCTATTCCCTGCCCTTGTCCTTACCCATCTTATAAATTCATCGACAACAGGATTATCCAGGTCTCTTACGATGATATCTACAGGATAACCCTTTAAGGCATAGAAAATAGCCATAAGTTCCCAGTTTCCAAAATGGCCAGTAAGAAATATTACTCCCTGCCCCTTGTCATATGCCTTCTTAAAATTCTCAAAACCATCACACTCTATATATCCGGCTAAATTCTTTTCGGTAAGCCAGGGCAGGCGGCAAAACTCCATACTATTCATCCCAAGATTTTCAAAAGCCTTTTTTGCCAAAACATACAATTCGTTCGCTGTTTTGGTATCACCAAATGCGGTTGTAATATTACGAATCGCAATATCTCTGTGCTTTTTATCAAGATAAAAACCGAGCCTTCCAATTACTCTTCCAATCCGGAGATTTACCTGCAAAGGCAGATGTCCGATAAACCACCAGAAGACCTTTATAAATTGTAAAATAAGTTTTTTTATCACTATGCGTTTAGCCCTACAGCTTTGTTGAGTATATCTGGATTTTTTATATGAATATCTATCTCAAGGGCAAAGATGGATAGATTTCCTATTTGAAGCTTCTCTAATTTTACTGCATCTTTTTCTGTGGTTATGAGGATTTCTATATCCTTCATTTGTTTAACAATGCTGTTTAGCTCATAGGATGTATACTTATAATGATCTGGATAGGAAAACTCCCTTATAACCACTGCCCCTAACCCCTCTACAGTGCCTTTAAAAGATTTTGGGTCAGCTATTCCTGAAAGAGTGGCAACACGTTTACCTTTGAGAGAATCAATATGTAAACGAGCGCCATTAACAAGATTACGAATGGCCACAGGTTTATACGTAAATGGGATAATTGGAAAATCTTTCATTTGACCGGTTAGTTGGGAGCTATTTTTTTCTTCTGACTCCAGAGTGTTTTCTTCTGACTTCTTTAGCAAAACAAGGGAAGCCCTCTTCAGACTGCTTAAAGGTTCCCTCAATAGGCCTAAGGGAAAAAGATAGCCGCTACCAATCCCCCTTCTTGAGTCTATAAGTAAAATATCCACATCTCGTGCAAGACTCATATGCTGAAACCCGTCATCGAGGATAATAACATCAGGATTGAATTTTTCGGTAGCATAAAGTCCTGCCTTATACCTGTTTCTGCCAATAATGACAGGAACAGCCTTTAACTTAGTCGCCATGAGATACGGCTCATCCCCTGCCTCTTCAGGGGTTAACAAGACATTTTCCCCATCTGAAACAATCCCCATATCTCTTATCTTTCCCTTGTACCCTCTGCTGAGAATAGCCGGTCTTTTCCCCTCCTCAATAAACTTTTGCGCCAGGTACATTGCTAAGGGGGTCTTGCCGCTGCCACCAACCGTTATATTGCCAACAGAAATGACCCTGCAATCCAGTTTTCGGATCTTAAATATGCCGACATGATAGAGAAAAAGTCTGGACTTAATGACAATGCCATAGAGGGTAGAAAGGATGTATAAAGGCAGGAAAAAAAGATAGAATAAAAACCCCTTTTTATCATCTTCGGCCACTGTATGAAAAAAACTATTTATCTCCTTGGAAAATCTACCCAATTTCTGCCAGCTCCATTCTTCCCTTCCAGCGTATCTTAACTATCTCTTTAAGCCCTGCGTGTTCTTTTAGTGTAAGGTTCGGGTCATTTTTTAATATACGAAATGCCTCTTCCCGTGCCTTTTGAAGCAGGGAGGTGTCTGTTAAAAGATTTACAACCCTGAAGTCAGGCAACCCGGATTGTCTAGTGCCAAGAAAATCCCCTGGCCCGCGGAGCTTTAGGTCCTCTTCAGCTATCTTAAAGCCATCGTTGGTACTCTCCATTACCTTGAGCCTCCTGTATGTATCCTCTGAACCTATCCTTCCAGCAAGGAGAATACAGTATGAAATATGGCCTCCCCTCCCAACCCTCCCCCTTAATTGGTGAAGCTGTGAAAGGCCAAACCTCTCCGCATGTTCTATTACCATAACAGTTGCATTTGGCACATCTATACCAACCTCGATAACCGTAGTTGATACAAGGATATTTATCTGTTGCGATTTAAAGGCCTTCATAATGGCTTCTTTTTCTTCTGACTTCATTCTTCCATGCAGGAGGTTTACCTTGTAATTAGGAAATATATCTTTCTGCAAATGCTCTGACATCTTTGTAGCATCCCTTAAATCAAGCTCCTCTGATTCTTCTATAATTGGGTAAACAATGTACACCTGCCTCCCTTGTGCTAACTCATCTTTGATAATTTTATAAACCTCATTTCTATCCCTTTCCCGATAGACCTTTGTTTTCACCGGTTTTCTTCCAGGAGGCAGCTCATCAATAACCGAGACATCAAGGTCGCCATAAACTGTCATGGCCAACGTCCTTGGTATAGGTGTGGCTGTCATGACCAATACATCTGGGGTCAAGGGTTCAAGGATCCCAGGGCTCAAGCGAGTGTCTTTCCCCTCGACCCCTTGCCCCCCTGTCCCCTTTTTTTTCAGCAATGCCCTCTGCACAACGCCAAATCTATGCTGTTCGTCCACAATTACGAGTCCAAGTTTATTAAACTCTACATCCTCCTGAATGAGGGCATGGGTGCCGATAGCGAGATTTATCTTTCCATTTTTTATACCATCTAAAATTGCTGTTCGTTCAGCTTTTGTAAGATTGCTCGTGAGAAGGGCAACCTTTATACCGAGTGATTCAGCGTATCCATGAATATTAAGGTAGTGTTGTTCGGCAAGTATTTCTGTCGGTGCCATGATTGCAGATTGACAATTATTTTCAATGGCAATCAGGCTTGCAATGAATGCAACAACTGTCTTTCCAGAACCAACATCGCCCTGAATAAGACGGTTCATAGGATGGGGCATTGCCATGTCTCTCTTTATTTCAGATAGAGCCCTATCCTGCGCAGCAGTTAATTTGAATGGCAGCATCTTTGCAAAATTATCTGCCATCTTCGAAACCGTATTAAATGCAATCCCCTTCTGTTTTTCAGTGTTTCCCTTTTTTAAGGCAAGACCCATTTCAAGGCAAAAAAGTTCATCAAAGACAAGACTCTTATGCGGCAGCCAGTTTCGTAAATTAAAATCCCCCCCTCCCCCTTTTTCCAAAGGGGGGTGAGGGGGGATTTGGCTGGGCATATGAACCTCTGCAAGGGCATCTGATAATTCAAGTAGGTCATAGTGCTTTAAGATATTTAAAGGGACTGAACCAATAGATCGAGAAGCATATTCGTGAACAATGTTTCGTATAATTTTCCTGAGTGTCTTTTGATGTATATTCCCAATTTGTGAATATATGGGGACAATAGCATTGAAATGGATTGAGTCCAGTTCATCTCCTTCTTCAAAAATCTCTATGTCAGGATGTATAATATCTTTCTGTCCGCCAAAAATACCTATTTCGCCATAGACAATCAATCTTTGTCCTATCTTATATCTTCTCTTCATGAAAGGTAGTTTATAATTAAACCATTTTAGTCGTAAGAAGCCGCTTCCATCGCCTATGCTCATCTCGAAAATCTTGCGTCTTCCATAAAAGGCCTCTCCCATAACCATTATTTCACCTGACGCTACTTCTTTTGCTCCAAATCTCAATTGAGATATCTTCTTTATTTTCCGCCTGTCCTCATATCTAATCGGCAGCCAATATAGGATATCCTCTGCGGTCTCCAACCCCTTTTTTCTGAACACCTCAGCAAGCTTTGGACCGATGCCTTTAGCAGCTCTTAGCGGAGTTAAAAGTCTGGAGAACCTGGCTTTTATTTCCTCTATGGGTGACGAACTTCCGGCTTTTGAAGCCAGACCCCCAATAGACCTGTCCCCGAAGGTTTTAACCGGGGATGCATTCTGGAGCAGGCCCCTGACTCCTATCTCTTTTATAATATCCATGGCCTTTGTTATCTTATCCCTCTTTCCCTCTACGGTCAGGGAATCAAAACCCACAAATATTCCTTGAAGTTCTCTGACCCTTCCAATATTGCTGTCTGAGATAGAAAGTCTTAGGGCCTGGTGACAAAGATTTTGCGTCAACAGTTCAATATTCTTTATCGCGGAGAGATGCGCAAAATTATCTTTAGATGCGAATATAAGAGGTTTTAAAAGAGTTGAAATAATTTTAGAAAATGGGTCAGTGGCAGTTGATTCCATAGGACAATAGCAAGTGGTAAGTCATTAGTTAGAAGTAAACCCCGTTAGAGAACAAAGTTCTCTAACGGGGTAAAAAATCTCTTTGACTCTTGACTCCGCCTGATCCGCCTAAGGCGGAGGATGACTCTTGACTTGTTTTATGGTATTCCTGTATTGACCTTACACTAAGTCCTTCTTCTATCAATGAGATGATTCCCTGGGTAGCAGCCTTGGCAGCAGGCACTGTTGTAAAATAAGGAACATTATACACAAGGGCCGAACGTCGAATGGAATAAGACTCTGCTACAGACTTTGCACCAAAGGATGTATTGACTACCATCGCTATCTCACCGCTCTTTATTCGGTCTACTATATTTGGTCTACCTTCTCCGACTTTATAGATAAGCTCAGTGTTAACCCCATGGCCCTTTAGATAATCAGCCGTGCCACCAGTAGCAATTATCTTAAAGCCAATATCGCTTAACTGTCTTGCTACTTCTACAATATCTTTCTTGTCATCATCCTTTACACTGATAAATACATTTCCTCCAGACCTTCCCTCTCCCCCCAAGGGTGAAGGTAAGGAAGTGACTGGAAGCTTTGTCCCTGCAGCAATCTGTGCCTTTGCAAATGCCTTTCCAAAATCTTCGTCTATTCCCATGACTTCGCCTGTGGATTTCATTTCTGGTCCAAGGATAGTGTCAACACCAGGAAATTTTATGAACGGAAAAACTGCCTCTTTTACTGAGGTATACTGAGGCATAACCTCTTCTGTAAATCCAAGTTCCTTGAGAGACTTGCCAATCATTACCTTGGAAGCCAACTTTGCCAATGGCCTGCCTATAGCCTTACTGACAAACGGCACTGTTCTGGAAGCCCTAGGATTGACCTCAAGGATATAAACTGTATTATCCTTAACAGCAAATTGCACATTCATAAGGCCAATTACATCCAATTCTTTAGAAAGGGATATTGTCTGCCTTCTAATGTTGTCAATTACATTTGCCTGAAGTGAATATGGGGGTATTGAACAGGCTGAATCTCCAGAGTGAATACCTGCCTCTTCAATATGTTCCATGATACCACCGATGACCACATCCTTTCCGTCCGAGATACAATCTACATCAACCTCGATTGCATTATTCAAGAATTTATCGATGAGCACCGGGTGCTCAGGTGATGCCGCAACAGCCTTCATCATATATCTCTTGAGATTTTCTTCTGTGTAAACTATTTCCATCGCCCTTCCGCCAAGGACGTAGGATGGCCTGACCATTACAGGATAACCGATTTTTTCTGCAACACGAATCGCCTCATCTATTGAACGCGCAATACCGCTTTCTGGTCTTTTGAGATTAAGTTTTGTAAGAAGTTTATCAAATCTTTCTCTGTCCTCTGCTATATCAATTGAATCAGGCGATGTGCCGAGGATATTGACCCCTGCCTTTTCAAGAGGCACAGCGAGTTTTAGTGGAGTCTGTCCGCCGAACTGAACAATGACCCCATAAGGTTTTTCCTTTTCAATGATATTCATCACATCTTCAAAAGTAAGCGGTTCAAAATACAATCTATCAGATGTGTCATAGTCGGTTGAGACTGTTTCCGGGTTGCAGTTAACCATTATCGTCTCAATCCCTTCTTCCCTTAATGCAAACGATGCATGCACACAACAGTAATCAAACTCAATACCCTGACCGATTCGATTAGGTCCGGAGCCAAGGATTATAACCTTCTTGCGGGCAGTGGGGTTTGCTTCGCAGTCAGCTACCCCCCCCTGCCCCCCTTTAGTAAAGGGGGGTGAAGGGGGGTTAATCTTATAATAGGGTTTTTCATACGTGGAATACAAATACGGCGTAAATGCCTCAAACTCCGCTCCGCAGGTATCTACTGTCTTGTAAACAGGCGCTATACCAGTCTCAATTCTTCTTTTTCTAATTTCATTCTCCTGCTTTTCTATGTCCTTGCCCGCACGAATTTGGCATCGTCTGTCTCCTGTGCTCTTTCTTGTCGCCCAGAGATTTGCAATACGTCTATCAGAAAATCCAAACTCTTTTGCCTTTCTTAATAATTCGGGTGAAAGCTCTTCACAGTTTCTGATGACCTCCTCAGCCTCTATAATCTCCTTTATATTGTTCAAAAACCATCTATCTATTTTTGATGGTTCATATATCTCGTCAACAGTCATACCGCATCTGAATGCATCCCCGATATACCAGAGCCTCTCCCAGTTTGGCACCCTGAGTTTATTCTTAATCACCTCCAGGTATTCATCAGGTTTCTCGTACCTCATTGTCTTTTTTATCTCGAATCCAAAACTGCCAATCTCGAGCGACCTCATAGCCTTTTGCAGAGACTCTTTAAATGTCCTCCCTATTGCCATGACCTCACCAACTGACTTCATCTGTGTTGTTAAAGTGGCATCAGCCTCAGGGAATTTTTCAAAAGTAAACCTTGGAATCTTTGTAACAACATAATCAATAGTGGGCTCAAAACAGGCAGGTGTTTTCCTTGTTATATCATTCGGTATCTCATCGAGGGTATAGCCTACAGCCAATTTCGCTGCAATCTTCGCAATGGGAAAACCAGTTGCCTTGCTGGCAAGGGCAGAAGACCTGGACACCCTTGGATTCATCTCAATCACATACATCTTGCCATTCTGCGGATTTACAGAAAACTGAATATTTGAGCCACCAGTATCAACGCCAATCTCCCGAATAATCTTTAAGGCAGCATCCCTCATTATCTGGTATTCCTTGTCAGTCAGGGTCTGGGCAGGCGCAACAGTAATTGAATCTCCGGTATGGACACCCATGGGGTCAAAGTTTTCAATAGAACATATGATTACTACATTATCTTTACTATCCCTCATCACCTCAAGCTCATATTCCTTCCAGCCTATAACTGACTCTTCAAGAAGGAGCTCACTATAGGGACTTGCATCAAGGCCAAATTGAACCATCTCCTTAAACTCTTCAGCATTATACGCAATACCGCCGCCAGTACCGCCCAATGTAAAGGAAGGTCTTATAATTATTGGATAACTCATTGTTTCCACAATACTTATTGCATCAGTCAATGTCTTTGCATAGCCGCTCCGTGGCACGTCAAGGCCTATTCTCCGCATCGCCTCTTTAAAAAGTTCTCTATCCTCTGCCTTTTTTATAGCAGGGAGCTTTGCGCCTATAAGCTCAACACCGTATTTATCGAGAACACCTGTCTCTGCAAGGGCTACTGCTGTGTTGAGCGCAGTCTGGCCGCCCATGGTAGGCAGCAAGGCATTGGGTCTTTCCTTCTCAATTATCTTCTCAACTATTTCTATGGTAATTGGCTCAATATATGTCCTGTCAGCCAAACCAGGGTCTGTCATAATTGTTGCTGGATTTGAGTTTATAAGAACAACCTCGTAACCCTCTTCCTTTAATGCCTTGCAGGCCTGCGTTCCAGAATAATCAAATTCACATGCCTGCCCAATCACAATAGGTCCGGCTCCGACTATGAGTATTTTTTCTATATCTCTTCTCTTAGACAAGGAGCCCCTCCTCCATAAGTTTATATACCTTTTCAATATCCATATTCGAGCATCTACTCCACATTGTCTTGAGCTGCCTGAATTTGCATATCAATGGCGAAAAATCTTTCATACGTTTTTTTCTCGCCTCTTTTGCCTTTGCCTTAATTATTGGATAAATGTTATGGGGATAAAAAAAGAAGGCGCCCGAAAACCTATATTCCTGTTTAAAAGATAAAATTCTCGTTTCAGCCACATCACCTTTTTCCAGTAAGGTTGAAGATATATTCAATAGAGCATACTTATTCTTAGTGAATATATCCTGCAGCTTAATTTCAGCTGATGCCTTCTTCACTATAAATATGGAATGAATCGGCTTTGTAAAATCTAAATACACCTGTCTGTCATCTTCTGAAATCTCGGCGGTTTTCAAGAATAACTCAACAGGTGTTAATCCCTCCAGAGATAGAGGCCTCTCGAATAAATACCAATCAAAAAAGATTTCCAGAAGTTCGCTATCCCCTTCTATCTCTTTGCTCAGATCCCCCCCCAAAGCAATAAATTCCTGCTTAGCCTTTTTTATTTCATCAGCACACGACTCAGAAATAAATATCTTTTTAAGCCTATCTATGTGGTTTTGAAACTCCACTTTCCCTCCATCCCGCCCAGCGGGATACATCTCGCTACGCGTGCTCCATCATATCTACAAAGCGTTGAAAGAGATACGAAGAATCATGCGGACCAGGGGATGCCTCAGGATGATACTGAACAGAAAAGAGCGGCAGCTTTGTATGCGCTAAGCCCTCAACGGTCTGGTCATTCAAATTAATATGGGTTAATTCCGCAATCCCCTTCAATGAACCCATATCTACAGCAAAACCATGATTCTGACATGTTATCTCAACCTTTTTTGTAGTTAAATCCATTACCGGCTGGTTTCCGCCGTGGTGTCCGAATTTTAGCTTATATGTTTTACCGCCCAGCGCCAGACCCAGTATCTGATGTCCGAGGCAAATGCCGAATATTGGTTTTTTTCCAATAAGTTTTCTCACATTTTCAATTGCATAGGTAACAGCATCCGGGTCGCCTGGACCATTCGAGAGAAATACGCCATCAGGATTCATTCTCAATACATCTTCAGCAGGTGTGGAAGCAGGCACAATACTAACATCACAACCAACATTAATAAGGTTGCGTAATATATTGAATTTTATGCCAAAATCATAGGCAATAACTTTAAATCCCCCTTTACCCCCCTTTGAAAAAGGGGGATTGATGTGTAATGCCTGACCTTGAATGTTTCTATCAGGGGCGTAACCGCTTTCTATATCCCATAGCCCTTGATTCCATTTATAAGGCTCTTTGCATGTAACTTCTTTTGCCAGATCAAGTCCTGTCATAGATGGAAACTTTTGCGCCTTTTTAATTAGACTTGCAGGGTTTAAATCCACGCTTGATATTATGCCATTCATAGCTCCATTGTCCCTTAAATGTTTTGTAAGGACCCTTGTATCTATGCCTTCAATGCTAACAATATTATTCCTCTTTAGATATTCATCAAGCGTTCCCACTGACCGCCAATTGCTCGGGTAATTACAATTTTCTTTAACAATAAATCCTGAAAGCCAGAGCTTATTTGACTCTATATCCTCTTCATCTATGCCGTAGTTCCCAATCTGGGTATAGGTCATTGCAACAATTTGGCCTTTATAGGATGGGTCAGTGAGGACCTCCTGATAACCGCTCATTGAGGTATTAAAGACCACCTCACCTATTGCCTCGCCTTCAGCGCCAAATGAGCTGCCTTCAAATATAGTTCCGTCTGCTAACACAAGTATAGCCTTTTTATTTTGTTTCTTCATTCAAAATCTCCGTCAATAACAGATAAACAGTTTAAGGTTAAAAAAAGGAAATCTTTTGACCTTTAACCCTTGACTTTCAATCTATCTTCTTACACATATACTGTCCTTACTGGATACGGTATCTCAATACCTTCTTGTTCAAATCTCTTCTTTATTTGACTGTTTATCTCATCCTGTATCACAAATAGATCAAAACAATTATAAACCCAATAAAACATTAGCAAGATTAATGCAGAGTCGCCAAATTCCGTAAATTGGACAAAGGGGACAGGCTCTTTCAGCACCTGCTTATGGAAGCGGGCAATATCGAGCATGACCTGTTTTGCCTTATCTATGTCACTTCGATACGCAATTCCTATTTTTATTCTCCCTCGTATTGTCTTATCAGGATAGCATTGATTAATTACCTTTGTATTCACAAGCTCTGTATTTGGAACAACTAAAACATTACTGTCAAGAGTCTTAATTCTTGTGCTCCTCAAGCCTATTTCGACCACATCACCAATCTCTCCTGATGCGAGTTGCACCCTATCCCCGACCCTGAAGGGCCTGTCCAGCATAAGTGTAAATCCGGAAATCATGTTCGCCAGGGTGTCCTTTGCAGCAAGACCTATGGCAAGAGAGGTAACGCCGAGCGCAGTTACAAGCGACAGTATATCATAATTAAAATGTTTGAGAACAATTATTAAGCCAGTAAGGAATATAAAAATGAAAACAATCTTTTCTATTAAAGGCAAAAATTCTTTTCCAGTTGGCTCTCTGTCTTTTTTGTAACACTCTGGGTGTACCATTCAAGGAAGACATTTACCACCCTGTAAGCCAAAAGCAGACCAACACCTACACCAAAAATATAAATAATTCCATCGCCAATTGTCTTTATCTTCAACGTAAGAGGCAGGTTGTCCAAGCCAAGATATAAACCAGATAAAAGGATTATATAATAAACAGGCCCTCGTGCGGTCTCCACTATCTTATCATCAAGCTCTGTCTCAGTGTGTTTGGTAATCCTATAAACCCATTTGGCAAGGAAATATTTAACCAATTTAGCAATTATAAAGAAACCGGCAAGTATTGCCAATGATATGAGGCCTTCTTTTAGCCAGAGTTCGGTTTTGGGGCTGATGTCAATTTGCATAGCGTTTAAATTCTCTATCTGAAAACCCTATTGAATATATAATCCACATGCTTAAGATATTTCGAGATGTCGAAACATGCCTCAATCTCCTTTTTTGAAAGTTTTGTTGTAACATCTTTATCTTTGAGCAAGGCGTCTTTTAGCCCCTTAACCCTCGCCCCCTGCTTAAAGCCTGCAGGGGCAGGCCCTTGCCCCTGTATTTCCTTCCATACCTTCATGGCATTCCTTTGGACTATCTGATAGGCATCTTCCCTTGTTTTGCCTTTCTTTGTAAGTGCAAGCAGAACGCTCTGAGAGAATATAAGGCCTTTGAGTTTATTCAGATTCTCTTTCATATTTTCAGGATAGACAACCAAATCTCTTATAAGCCCTGTCACTCTCGTTAGCATAAAATCAATAAGGATTGTTGCATCTGGAGCAATTACCCTTTCAACAGAAGAGTGGCTTATGTCTCTTTCATGCCATAGAGGGATATTTTCCATAGCTGCATTTGCATATCCCCTGACAAGCCTTGCAAGACCAGTAAGATTTTCAGATAGAACAGGATTTCTCTTATGCGGCATAGCTGATGAGCCTTTCTGGCCAATGGTAAACGGTTCTTCTGCCTCTAATACCTCTGTCCTCTGGAGATGCCGTATCTCTACTGCGAATTTTTCAATAGATGTAGCTATAATTGCCAGTGTTGTAAAGTATTCTGCGTGTCTGTCCCTCTGGATAACCTGCGTTGAAATAGGTGCTGGTTTGAGGCCATGTTTTTTGCATACATATTCCTCAACAAAAGGAGGAATATTTGCAAATGTTCCAACAGCGCCTGATAACTTTCCATAGCTTATAATCTCTTTGGCCCTCTGCATTCTTGCATGATTTCTCTTCATCTCCTCATACCAGAGCGCCATCTTAAGGCCAAAGGTTATTGGCTCAGCATGAATGCCGTGTGAACGGCCAATCATTACCGTGTCTTTATGCTCAAATGCCCGCTTTTTTATAACCGCCATCAGGCCTTTTATATCCGCAATAATCAAATCCGAAGCCTCTCTTAGGAGGAGAGCAACGGATGTATCAAGGACATCTGAAGATGTAAGCCCCATATGAATATATCGGGAATCAGGCCCGATAAACTCTGCTACAGATGTAAGGAATGAAATGACATCGTGTTTTACTGTCTTTTCAATTTCATCTATCCTGTGAATATCAAAATCAGCGCTTGCCTTTATATTTTGCAACGCCTTTTTTGGAATCTTGCCCAGCTTTGACCATGCTTCGCACGCGGCTATCTCAACTTCGAGCCACTTGCTCAACCGATTTTCCGGCTCCCATATTCTGGCCATCTCTTTTCTTGCGTATCGTTCGATCATAGAATCCTCTTAATAATTGATTGCACAGACTTTTAACTACGATTACACAGATTAAACGTTCAATTTAGCATTTTAATGGATAAATCTTTCGATAGCAAATATAAACACAAACCCCAATAAAACAGACAATATCACCTTCAGATTAAATTTTTTGTGCGCCTCAAGCAGTAAATCGCCCACACCAATATAAATAAACGCCCCAACAACAAAGGCAATGACAGGCTGATGGAGTGTATAAGGAATAAAGACTGCTATATACGAACCGATGGGATAGGCGATAGCTGCCAACAGTATAGGGAAAAGTATTTTTCGGTTGTTATAGTTAAGACCCTTCATTAAAATAGTTGCTGTAATATCCTGCGGTATTTCATGGATAATAACCGCGATGGTGATTACTAATCCGATATGTGGATCCGTTAGGTATCCAATAGTGATAGCAATGCCATCTATAATATTATCCAGTGACATGCCAACTATGGAAACCATATTGATGCTATGCTGTTCGCATTCCATCTCTCCGCACGAATGAAGTACGGTAAGTTTTTCTATTAAATAAAATATAAGGAAACCAAGGACAAATATCCATCCGTCTTCTTTAGGATTCGTTTCTGGAAGAAGATCTAAAAAAACAGTTGCAATGACAACGCCGGCTGAAATGGCAATGATATAACGGATGCCCTTAAAATCAATAAAGAGTGGCAGTAGGCCTGCAATGAGCGTAACAATTCCTGCAAGCAATCCATATAAGACATATGTTTCACTCATAAAGTCGGCTTGTAATTAAGATAAAAAAACCAGTCCATAACTATAATAAATCTCAAAAAAATTAATAAGTTATAGACTGGTATATGCATTTCTGGAGCGGGCGAAGGGAATCGAACCCTCGTATGAAGCTTGGGAAGCTTCCATTCTACCATTGAATTACGCCCGCATAAACAACTTATTATTTCTATACTATACAGAATCACAAAAGTCAAATAACATCGCAGTCTTGATAATAAAAGACCTATTTATTCTGTTTAGCCTTCAACCATCCTTCTATAAATTTGATTGCGTCAGGTCTGGTCTTTATTGTTCCCTCACCCTCTGCCTCTGCTAATATCTTTAATATCTTTCCTATCATAACACCCTCAGGAATGTCAAAAATCTCCATAATCTCGCTTCCGTTCAATACTGGTCTCGGTTTAACTACTGTATACACCTTATAATAAAATTCAATGAGCCCTTTTACTAAAGACGCAAGTTCTGGATCATCGCCATTTCGGGTCGCCCTTGCGTCTGCGAGCGCTAATAATACAAGCAGTAATCCATAACCGTCGCCCATTACTCGAAAAAGATGAGCCTTAGACCTATTAGTTGGCTTATCAAGTGAGGCAAGATTAAAAACCCTATGGTGATTCCTTACAAGTCTTGCAATAAAACCGATAGCTGACCTGCTTAATTTCAAACGTTTCCCAATGCCTTTACAGATTGTTTCACCCTCAAGCTCATGGCCTATAAATCGTATCCTTTCCTCGTCTCTTTTCATTGTTAACGGCTTTCCAGCATCGTGTAGAAATAAAGCAAATTTAAACAGGCTCTCAATAGAGATATTCCCGAGAGGTATTTTAAGATAGGCTTTAATATTGTCGACAAATTCAGGTGTAAATTTACTCAAATTAGTAAGAAGCTCCTCCCCTTCCCTTAATGTCTTAAGTGTATGTGACATAAGATCATAATCATACAAAACTTTCCAAGAATTACTCTCTGGTATAATTATTCTGAGTAGAGAAAGTTCATGAAGTCTTTCTAAGTGCTGATATGAACGAGCACACGATAATATTGCGAAAAATTCATCTCTTATCCTCTCCCACGAAGATTGTGCAAGAAGTTCGGCCTTTTTTTTAATAAGTCCATCCGTATTATTTTCGATAGTTAGATTATATTGCGCAGAAAGCCTTACTGCCCGCAATAGCCGTAATGGGTCGTCATCGAATACATCTTCTTTGACTGCCCTTATAATTTTTTTTAAAGCATCACCTCGCCCATCAAACATATCAATTATAGCAACCTTCCCATCTTTAAAAAGGGCTTTTATGTTAACTGCAACGGCATTTATTGTGAAATCCCTATTTTTTACGTCATCAATTATGCTGTCGCCTTTGTATGGAGACAAATCAATCTCAAAAATACCTGAATCCTTTTTTACATTTATACGATAGAAACCAAGCTCTTTATCAAGCAGGAAAGCGCTTCCATTAAGTCTGTCCGCGAGGATATCGGCGACATTTTTTGCCTTCCCACTCAGCGCTATATCATAATCAAAGCCCAATGGGCTTGATAAAAAGAGGTTTCGCAATACTCCACCTACAAGATATCCCTCAACACCTAAGGCATTCACAGCTTCAAAGACAGTCCTTAAAACAGGGTCATCCTTTAACTTAGTAATTTTTTCCATTCTCATTGCATTTATTAATGGTCTCATAATAGAAACGACATTACGCTTCTTGTTTAGAACGTCATTCCCGCAGCGATTCTGAGCGGGAATCCAGGCGTTTTTTATGTTATTACTGGCTCCCCGATTAAAGCATTCTGGGATGACGGTTGGTTTTATGTCCAGACAATTATGAGACCATTAATAACTCTCTCAAAAATAAAAGGCCGACTTTAGTCGGCCTTCGTAAAAAATATATAAAGACTATCTGTCACAAAATCTCAACCTCTAATATGTTGTCTTTTAATGGAATGGTTTCCACTTTTTTTGTATCCTTCCTCAACTTTTTTGTCAATCCATTCACCTTTGACGAAACCTCTCTGAATGTCTTATCCATCTCATATATAGACTTAAAAACTTCCAGGGCATTGTCGCTTTTGGCAGCTGCCTCATATGCCAAACCAAGCTCATACATTAAGCCCTTTCGCTCTTCCTCTGCCAGTCTGCCAACTTTTAGTCCTTTAAGAAAACTACTAATAGCTTCATCATAGTTCCCTTTTGCCATAAAACTCAAACCAAGACGATTATAACAATCAAATTCAAATACCGGATCTTTCATTGCTATTTTAAATTCCCTCATCGCGTCATCATAGAGTTCCATCTCCATATATGCAATACCGAGATTATAATGGGTCTCAGTATCCTCCCGACTCAACTGTTTTTCAACACCCTGTTTAAACTCAGTAAACGTCTCCTTTCCCTGAACACCAGATGCCCACGACTCAGTAAGTGAATCCAAAACATCATCTAAGCCTAATTCGGTTGAAAGGTCTATATAACCTTCTTCAAGCGGCAACTCAATTTCTTTAACTATACGAGCGCCTTCAGGCAAAAATTCTTTTATGCCTAAATCTTCTATCTCGTAAGTTTCGGTTGGCTGCTCGACAGTTTTGCCAGGCTCAGGCGCAACTTGCTCTTCCAGCGACAGCGGGCTTTCTTCTGGTATAAATTTTTCTTCAATTGTTTCAACAGGGATTTCTTCCACTGGAAGAGGCTTCTCAACCTCTTCCTCGCTGGTCAGGGATACTTCTTCAATCTTTTCTTCCTCTGTTTTTGGTTCAGGGATAATAAGTTCAGGCGTTTCGACAGGCGGAAGTTCTTCATCTGATTTCTTTTCTTCAGCAGGCATGGCCTTTTCGGATGGCTTGGGCTCCTGAATTATCTCGATCATTTCCTTCCAGGGGATAAGCGGCTCCTCTTCAGTTTGAATGGCAATATGCTCTTTTATCTTCCTGGTTTCGGCGCTTAAATCAATTGTCACTTCCGGCCACGATATGAGAGATTCCTGCGGAGTCTTTCCATCGGATACTGCAATTGCTGGCGCACGTCTTGCGCCAGAGACCTCTGCAGGAACCCTTTTCCCAAGTATTTCGACAGCCTCGCTATCGTTAGGAAATATCGTAAGTATTTGTTCATATACCCATTTCTGTTTCTCAAAATCTCCCTTTTCTTTATAAAGGTCAGCTAATTCTTTATAATATTTTACAGTCTGATTATTATCGCCTTTGCGTTTATATAACTCAACAAACCCCTCGATTATTCTTATATCTTTCCTGCTGTCTAAGTACAGACCCTGATACAACTTCTCTGCGCTATCAAGTTTACCCTCTTTCAGAAGGCCATCAAACGCCACTACATATTCGCCGATTGCAGCAGCTGCTGATCCACGTTTCCTGTAATAATCCGCAAGCTTGAGTCTCACACCTATATTTTGAGGATCCGTTGCTATCATCTTTTTCAGGATGTCGATAGCATCATCATATTTCCCTTTTTTATCAAAATAATTAACCAGGATACCATACTCTGCTATAGCATCCGCTGCCAACCTCTGCTTAACATACAGGTCAGCAAGCCTAAAATGAATATCAATTAACCCTTCGTCCAACTTGAGAATCTGTTTATAAACAGCAATGGCCTTTAAATAGAATCCTTTCTGGGCATGTATCTTGGCAACCTCTCCATACTCCTTTATTGCCTCATCCCTCTTATTTAGCTTTACATATAGGTCGCCTATCCTTAAACGAATAGTCGCATCCTTTGGGTCTTTTTCAATCACCCTTCTATATTCAGTAATCGCCTTGTCGAGATAACCCTTCTGAACCAGCTTTTGCGCCCTATCAATTATTTTACTTTTTTCATCCATTAAAATATCCCTCTATAGCAATCTGGCTGTGTCAGCATTTTCTAATCCCGTATAAATATTATAAATATTCCATGCGTCATTATTATATCTCTCTTTTATAAGTTTGTCTCTTAAAAATATCTCATCATTGCTTATATTATCCTTTATTAGTTGTATGTTTAGCCCTTCTTGAATCTTATCAGCTAAGACTGCTTTGAAATCGCATTTTTCTACAGCGCTAAAAAGATTGAGCCAAGCCATCCTGAAAATGGCATCATTTCCAAATAATTTAGAAATTAGTTCTTTGTCTATACCAAATAAAATAGAACCGTGCTGCAAGAACACTCTTTTGAATCGTCGTTGAGCGCTTCCAACCAATTTTCGATTCTCTATTATAATCTCATATCGTGAAGGAGAATGGAAGCAGGAGAGCTTCTTAGAAGTATGGTCTTTTGTATACGAAGTGTGCATATCGGCATTAACGCCTACTTCTCTAAGCGCCGATAGCAAAGATACGGTGATTGTTTTGTATGCGCCTGATATACCTTCATCAAACAAAGGCTCATTTTCAGCGCAAACTATCGAGTATGTAATTTCATCAAAGTGCAGAACAGCCCTGCCGCCGCTAATGCGCCGGACAATCGGTATATTAACTTCAGAACTACGTTCAATAATCGTGGAAGCCTTTTGAAAGCAACCTATTGAGAGTGTGGCTGAATTCCATTCATAGAGACGAAGCGTTGATGCGGAACGTCCTTCTCTGCATGCAATAAGGATTGCCTCATCCGTTGCCATATTCTCTTTGCCACTCTTGGGGCCATCTATAAGTAATCTCCAGGTTCTCATTACATTGTGTTAGCCAAACTTACTCAAATAATTTATATCAACCTTGCCTCTTATAAAATCATGATCCTGCATTATTTTTCTATGTAGCGGAATGTTTGTCTTAACCCCTTCTATCTCTAACTCATCGAGTGCCATTGCCATTCTCGCTATTGCCTCGCCTCTGCTTTCTCCATGCACTATAAGTTTTGCAAGGAGTGAATCATAGTAAGGAGGTACAGTACAGTTGCATGAAATCGCTGAATCAATCCTTACACCTGGTCCGCCAGGCATATGGAGGCCTGTAATCTTTCCAGGGCATGGAACAAATGTGTCAGGGTCCTCAGCGTTTATTCTGCACTCTATTGAATGGCCTCTAAGTCTTATGTGTTTTTGTTTGAATCTGAGCTTCTCGCCGGCTGCTATCTTTATCTGCTCTTTAATAATATCAATGCCAGTTATCATCTCTGTTACTGGATGCTCAACCTGAACCCTTGTATTCATTTCCATAAAATAATATCTCATATTTTTATCAAGCAGAAACTCCACTGTCCCAACATTTGTGTAGCCAATTGCCCGCACTATCTTTACAGCAGCCTCTCCTATGCCCCTCCTCAGTTTTTCATCCAATGCAGGAGATGGCGCTTCTTCCAATATCTTCTGGTGTCTGCGCTGGATAGAACAATCCCTTTCTCCAAGATAGACAACATGGCCATACTTATCAGCCATAATCTGAATCTCTATATGTCTTGGCGCCTCGCAATATTTCTCGATATACACTTCGCCGTTCCCAAACGCAGCCTGCGCCTCGTTCTTTGCAGTATGAAATGCATTCCCAAAACTTGCCGCTGTATGAACAAGCTTCATACCCCTGCCGCCTCCACCGGCTGCTGCCTTTATTATAACCGGAAAACCTATCCTTCGGGCAGTGTCTACAGCATCTTTTTCATCTTTTATACCAGCGCTACTCCATTGCAGAACCGATACCTTAAGCCTTTCCACCTCTTTCTTGGCCTGAATCTTGTTGCCCATTAGGCGCATGCTGCTGGAACTCGGACCAATAAACTTAATGCCGCAATTTTCACATATCTCGGCGAAATCTGCATTTTCTGCAAGGAAACCATATCCAGGATGTATCGCCTCCGCATCTGTTACCTCTGCAGCGCTTATAATAGCCGATGCATTCAGGTAACTATCCTTGCTCTTTGCTGGACCTATACAGATGGCTTCGTCAGCAAATTTGACATGCAAATTATCTCTGTCAGCCTCAGAATAGACAGCTACCGTCCTAATGCCGAGCTCTTTGCACGCCCGTATAACCCGGACAGCTATCTCTCCTCTGTTTGCTATAAGTATTTTATGAAACATATCTTTAAAATAAGCAAGCAGTAGGCAGTAAGGGGTAAGCAGCAAAAGCAGAAGATGAGGGGTTAGGAAATTATGAAGATGAAAAGCTGAAAAAACCTTATCCTTTGAACTTCTTAACCTCTTAATTTCTTAACTTCTTTTTTTACTGCATACCGCTCACTGCATACTGCCCACTGTCATCATGTTGTTTCTATGATAAATAAAGGCTCGCCGTATTCTACCGGATGCCCATTTTCTATTAAGATAGAAGTTATCTTTCCACTGTATTCACACTCAATCTCGTTCATTAGCTTCATAGCTTCAACAATACAGAGTATTTGCCCCTTTTTGACAGTATCTCCAATCTCTACAAACGGTTTACTATCAGGAGACGGCGCTCTATAGAATGTCCCGACCATAGGAGAAGTAGCCTGCTTCAACTTTTCTGATTTGGCAGCTTCCTTTGATTCAGCTTTCTGTTCCTCGGCCTGCGCCTCTTTTATGGCGGCTGCAACTGACGGAGTAATAACTACAGGAGGGCTTATCGCCTGAATATTAGAGAGACTCCCCCGCTTAATCCTTATCTTTTCATTCGGCCTTTCAAGTTCAAACTCAACAACATCCGTTGAGCTTAGAAATTTTACAATATCTTCAATTTCTTTAAAATCCATTTCGCCTCCAAATTATAGATAAGAGAATTAGAGATTAGAGAATTAGGTTTTCTAATCCGCTAATTCACCAATTCGCTAATCAGCTTAATACTGTCATCTCCTTTGACATCTCTGTCAAAACTTCGCAGCCATCTTTAGTAACCATGACCATATCTTCAATCCTTACTCCACCCCACTTTGGTATGTATATGCCCGGTTCAATCGTAAAAACCATCCCCACTTCCACAATACTATCATTGAATGGAGATATATTGGGCCATTCATGGACAGCAAGGCCAATGCCATGACCAGTGCCGTGACCAAAATATTTGCCATATCCAGCTTGCCTTATAAAAGATCGCGCTACAGAATCTATATGTGATGCCTTTACACCTGGCATGACAGACTCTATTGCCATATCATGGGCATCTTTAACTACCTGATAGACCTCTTTCTGTTTTGCATTCGGCTTACCAACAATGAAGGTGCAGGTCTCATCTGAATGATAGCCCTGATGTTTTGCGCCAAGGTCAACAATAATAAGCTCGTTCTTTTTTATCCTTTTATCAGAGGCCTTTGCGTGTGGAAGAGACGCCCTTGAGCCGGATGCAACGATTATATCGAAAGAAAGACCTTGCGCCCCTTTCTTTTTCATTGTCATCTCAGTTTTTAAGGCTATATCTCTCTCAATAATGCCTGGTTCGATATATTTTCTTGCGGCGCATAAACCAGCTGTCCCAAGCTCGATTGCCTTTTTTATCTTTCTAATCTCATCAACTTCTTTTTTGCATCTTATTCTATCAATATCATCAAGAATAGGGATTAATTTCTTGCCAGATAGCAGCCTTTTCAGTTTATGATACATTTCATATGTGAGGCCTTTTCCTTCAAACCCTATAAATTTTGACTTCAACTTCTTTAATAATAACGCCACCTCTTCAAACTGTTTTTTGTAGAGTTTGATTTTAAAATCGCCGACTTCTTCAGATGCCTGCGCAGTATATCTCGAATCAGTCAAAAAAAATGAGCGGCCTTCTGTTATTATAATAATACCGCTGCTACCTGTAAAGCCGCTCAAGTAACGGATATTTTCAAGTGTGTTGATAATTAATGTATCTATCTTCCATGCCTGTAAAGCTTCCTGAAGCCTCTGAAGTCGGGTTTTTAAGTATTGAGCCTGTATCTAAAGCTCCTTTCTGGCGCTGGCTACCGCCCTTTTTAATAGATATTTTGCCTTTCCAATATTTCTCCTTGAATCAAGCACAAGTCCCATAAAATAATCCTGATTAATAAGCCTCATAATAATCGTGGAGGCTATTGTAGATATGACTACTTCTTCTAATTCGCCCAACTTCAACATGGAGGACGTATTTTTTGTTTCCGCAAGTATTCTTGCATATTCTACACCCAAAGACTCCATATCCCAGTTAGGCTGCTCTTTGACATAATTCTGGATGGCAATCCCATCCTTAGCCATGATAGTGCCTGCGACACCACCATGAATATTGTCAACAAGTTCTTTCAATATATCTAAAAATCCCATTTATCCCCTTTCTTTTCTCAGCTTATGAACCCAGTTAGCAAAATACCTTTTTCTTACCTCACTCTTCTCTACATATACATTCGTCCTATAATTACTCTCCAAAATCTTTTCTATTCTACACCGTATACTTAGATTGCTCTTCCCCGCTTTCTTAAGCAATGCCTGATAAACCTTAAGGGCGTCTGTTTTAAGGCCTTGTTGTTCTAATATCTCGGCCATTGTTAACGTATAAAATTCATCTCTCTCAGGCAAAGAGCCATTTTCTTCATAATCTTCGTCAATTGTCATTTCTTCCATATGGTCCATATCATCGAATCATAATATTTGTTTATATTTAGTTTAGAATTCCATTCAAGTCAAGGGAAAATTCTCTTTCATCAAGCTGCTGTAACGCAACCCTTCCAATATCTTTAGTCAGTATAAATTTTATCTTTCCGCCGATCATCTTCTTGTCTAATTCCAGCGCCCTAAAAAAATCTCTGCCAGAAAATTTTCTTGATTGGACGAATGAAACATCAGAAATCCGCACCGGTAGTCCAATCTTCACTAATAATCCCTCTATCCGTTCGTAAACATCTTTTTTACATAAGCCGAGTCTAAATGACAGCCTTGCAGCTGCTGCCATGCCAATAGCAACAGCCTCACCGTGTTTTAATTCCTTGTAATTAGTTACCGCCTCTATTGCGTGACCAAATGTATGCCCAAAATTGAGTATAGCACGTATCCCTGTTTCTCTCTCATCCTCTTCAACAACCTCAGCCTTTAATCTGCAGGAAGTATTTATAGCATGGATTAAGCCATCTCCCAGATTTAGTATATCTTTATAATTATTCTCTAAATACGAGAAAAATTGAGCGTCTCTAATAATACCATATTTCACCACTTCAGCCAAGCCTGCCCTCAAATCTCTTTCTTCGAGTGTTTTGAGCGCTTCAATATCAATAAGCACAAGTTCAGGCTGATAAAAAGCGCCTATCAAGTTTTTACCTTTTTTATGATTTACTGCTGTCTTACCACCAACTGAGCTGTCTACCTGCGCAAGTAGGGTAGTCGGGGCCTGAATAAATGGGACCCCTCTCAAGTATGTGGCTGCCACAAATCCAGCAATGTCACCAATAACGCCGCCGCCGAGCGCAATGATTGGGTTCTGTCTTTCCATTTTATGTTCAATGAGTTTATCATATATATTCGATGCCCATTCAAGACTTTTGTATTCTTCACCGTCAGGGATATCAATCTTATAAGCGTCAAAACCGGCGTTCCTGAGGCTTGAAATCACCTTATCTCCATATAGACCGCCAACTGTTGGGTTTGTTATACAGGCCACTTGTCCCTTAAGCCCCCTGTCCTTTATTACTTCGCCTATTAAATTAAGGTTGCCCCGGCCAATCAATATTGGATAGCTTCGTTCGCCAAGATTTACGATAATCTGCTCCATAATTACGGTAGGCTGTAAGCAGTAAGGAATAAGCAGCAAAAAAAGAAGATGAGAGGTTGAGAAATGATGAAGATGAAAAGTTGAAAAAAATCTTAACCTCTGAATTTCTTAACTTCTTCTTTTCTTTACTGCATACTGCCTACTATTCCAAGAATCTCTCCTACGACTTCTCTAATGTCCTTTGTAGTTGTATCAATTATAAAATCTGCCTTTTTATAAAATGGCTCCCTTGCCTTAAGCAGGTTAGAAATTTTTTCCCTTTTATTGTCTCCAGAAAGTAAAGGTCTTTCATCTCCATTACCTATTCTCGAAATAATTGTATCAACTGATGCGGTAAGGCATATTATAATCCCATTTTTTTTGAAGGCCTCGAGATTTACAGGATTGATAATAGCCCCACCCCCTGTGCTAATTACCATGTCTGCATGAGATGCCACATCATTTATTATCTTTGCCTCCAGCCTTCTGAAATATTCTTCGCCATATTGAGAAAATATTTGAGCTATTCGCACCCCAGCCTCTTTTTCTATCAAATCATCAGTATCTACGAACTTCATTTTTAATTCTCTTGATAGATGTCTTCCGACTGACGACTTGCCAGTTCCCATGAAGCCTGTGATAATGATGTTCTTCATAATTTTGGACCAAGGCAACCATGTTGCCGTTTTTTACGCCAACACGGTTGGCTTGCTCCATATCACTAAAACTTCCTCAGATACTCGATGTACCCTTTATAGTTTCTCTTTATTTCGTCAATAGAATCGCCGCCGAATTTTTCTACAAAGGCATTGGCAATTTCAAATGCAACTACAGCCTCACCAATGACTGATGCAGCAGGTACTGCGCATATGTCAGACCGTTCCACACTTGCAGCGAATGCCTTTTTTTTCTTTATATCTACTGACCTTAATGGCTTATAGAGCGTTGGTATTGGCTTCATGGCAGCCCGAAGTATAATAGGCTCGCCATTACTCATGCCGCCTTCTATACCTCCTGCATTATTTGTCTTCCTATAGAAACCAGAGGACAGAGGCCAGAAAACAGAAGACAGATTTTTCTTCTGACTTCTGTAAAAGATTTCATCATGCACCTCAGAGCCAAATCTCCCAGCTACATAAAACCCCATGCCTGTCTCGACGCCTTTAATGGCTTGGATACTCATAAGCGCCTTTGCAAGATTTCCATCAAGTTTTCTGTCCCACTGCACGTGGCTCCCCAAGCCAGGTGGAACGCCTGTTACAGCAACCTCAAATATTCCACCGATACTGTCGCCTTTTTTCCGCGCCCTGTCTATCGCCCTCCTCATCTTTTCTGCGACCACTTTATCAGGACACCTGACATCAGAAACCTCAGCCAATTTAAAAATATCTTCTATATCTTTTTCACTCCTGACCCCTGACCCCCGCTTAAAGCCTGCGGGGGCAGGCCCCTGACTCCTGACCCCTCCTATCTCTACCACCCAGCTCATCACCTTGATACCAAACTCATCCAGAAATTTTTTGCAAACAGCCCCAACAGCTACTCTCGCAGCAGTCTCTCTTGCGCTTGAACGCTCCAGAATATTACGGATATCATACTGCCTATATTTTAAAACCCCTGCCAAATCAGCATGGCCTGGTCTTGGTCTTGTCACTTCTTCTCCCCTTGCCCCTTGCCCATTGCCCCTTGCCCATACATTCATTATTTCCTTCCAATTCTGCCAATCTCTATTTTTTATAATCATAGCAACAGGCGCTCCTATTGTTTTACCGAACCTCACACCAGAGGTAATTTCTGCTGTATCTCTCTCAATTGACATTCTATTGCCTCGACCATAGCCGACCTGCCTCCTTCTAAGCTCTTCATTTATGTCATCTTCACTCAAAACAAGATTTGCAGGCACCCCATCCAAAATAGCAGTAAGGCACTTTCCGTGGGATTCGCCTGCTGTTAGATATCTGAGCATAAATACTCCTATAAAAAAAGTCTGTTCCTTTCTGTCATCGAAGTGAGACCTTTGAATTTCACCCTGACTGGTCTTAACCCAAAAAATGCAGTTGCATTTATTGGCAAACGCAATCTTTGGCCAAATACTGCGTCAAAGCTGGCTGTCCAAATACTCACATACTTAAAACAGTATGCTCCGTTTTGTCCAGCCAGCTTTTCCTTGTCTTTGGCTCAAATCTTGCGTTTGCACCCGAAAAATAAAAAACAAATGCATTTTTCGGGTTAATCGTCATTCCCGTGAAACTTGTCCTCGAAGTCCTTAATCAGGGAACGGGAATCCAGAAGGCCTTGAAAACACTAGATTCCCACTCCCTGCTTATAGCCTGCAGGGACAAGTTTCGTGGGAATGGGAAGGGACATTTTTCAAAGGTCTCTAAGTCTTTATCGGGAATCCAGATTTTGGTTTTATCTTGCTCCCTATCTTAACAGAAACAAATGTTGATTACCGCTAAAAAATCCTGCCCAAAAATAGGCATTGATTTTTGGGGAAACTGGCAAGTTGCCTGTCAGACGAGACGGAGGGCATTTTTGCGATGAAGCCCTCCCCCTTTATCCCCCTTTATGAAGCCCTCCCCCTTTATCCCCCTTTTCTGGGGACAGATTTGAAATCTGTCCCCACAGGGGGACAGGGGGAGGATACGGTGAAGAGCAAAAATGCGCCGACAACGAAGTATGGCAGGCAAATCGCCAGTTTGTAAAATAGCGAGGTTTTCAATCGCTATTTTACGGCCCTGATTGAAACCCCAGCTTACCACTGCAGGGGCAAGCTATGCGGGAATGACTGACAGTTATCGTATCACCTTATCAAAAAAAATGCACCCCTAAGGGTGCATTTTAAACATATAACATCTTTAAATTTCAACTTGATAATTCAACTTCACCTTTAACAATATTAGGAGTAATGAATATAAGAAGCTCTGTCTGAGAATCCGATGCTGACTTATTCTTAAATAACCACCCAATAATTGGAATATCTTTAAAGAAGGGTATTCCGCTCTCGCTATCGGCTTTATCCGACACCACTATACCGCCAATAACCGCGGTCTCCCCATCTTTTACAATTATCTCAGTGGATGCCTCTTTCTTGCTGATGCTTGGCGTGCCAGTAGCGCTCCTGAAAGAACCAATAGAATTCCTGCTGGCCTTTATCCTCATATTTACGCTGCCATCTGGCGTAATATGCGGCGTAACTGTTAATTCCAGAGTTGCATCAATAAATTGCGTTTGCGTGCCTGATGAAGATGTGGTTTCAAATGGCACAGAATCGCCTTGAGATATCTTAGCCTCTTTGTTATCCAGTGTCGTAATCCTCGGTCTTGAGATTGTTTTGGTCAAACCCTGCTTTTCACCCGCAGATATACGGAGGTCTAAAAGAAATGGCTCGCCTACCAATTTACCAAACGATAACCCTACAGCGCCCAGTGTGCCAGCAGTGCCTGCTGCAGGAAGGCTTACAGCAAAATTAGGTTGCGCAGAAAATTGTCCTCCTGAGCCTATAAAACCAGTCGGTGTCAATGTATTCGGAGGCGCGGTACTGGTGCTGCCAAATGCGCTGCCAAACTGATCTTGACTATTTGTTGTAAGTGTAGCGCCGCCCCATTGTATGCCAAGGTCTCTTGCAAAACTGCTCTGCGCCTCAATAATCCTTGCCTCAATCAACACCTGTGGGGTTGGGGTGTCCAGTTTTTTTATTAAATCAACTACCCTTGCTATATTCGCAGGAATATCCTTTATAATCAGGGTATTGGTTCGTGACTCTATGCCAATGGTCCCCCTGTCGCTCAGCAGGCCTTTCACCTGAGGCTCCATTTCACTTGCCTTTGCATAATTTACTGGCAGCAATTTTATCTCAAGGTCTTCTAATTTCTCCTTAGCCTTTCTTGATGCAAAGAGCTCCTCGGTCTCCTGTTTTATTCTTGCAAGCGGCATAATCCTGACCACATTACCTTCCTGCACCATGCCAAGGCCATTTGTTTTCAGGATAATATCAAATGCCTGGTCCCACGGCACATCGATCAATCTTAATGATACCCTTCCCTTCACATCTTCGCCTGCTATGATATTCAAATTGCTAATCTCTGCCATTAATCTCAATATATTGCTTATGTCAGCATCTTTAAAGTCGAGAGAAATTTTTCGGCCGGTATACTTATCTGTAGGTTCTGATATCTTTATAGTTTCTTCTGCAAGCTTTGCTCCTTCCTCTGTGAATTTCTGGGCTGTTGGAATCTCCTTAAGAGATTCTGTCTCTGCTTTTTTAGGAACCATCTGCGCTACTGAAAGGAGTGGAAAGTCTATTTGTATGTTTTCGCCTTCCTGCAGAATATCAAAGGATGTCTTCTCCTTTAATTTAACCAGGATGCGCACATCCTTACCCGGTTCAGTAGAGGCCTGAAATGAACTTATCGAAGCTACTGGTGTATTCAAATCAGAGGCATCGAGAGTCCTTTTAAATTCATCTGCTATAACAGCATCTTTAATATCCAATACCAGATGAGTCTCATCCTGCGATTTAGATAATTTATACTCAACCTTTTTAGAAGCAACAATTGCCAGTCTTGCCTTATCTGAAAGCTGTTTAAAATCAACTGCTCTTATCTCAGCATATTCAATTTGCCTCGGCACAGGCGCTTGAGTAGGTTCAGGCAAGGCTGAAACAGGAATCTCTGTCGGAGGAGCAACTATTTCAGGCTTTTTTACCACAGTCTTACTAATGGTTATAACCAAAGAGTCTTCAACCCGCTCTATTGCGTAAGGTAATAAGGTTTTTCTGTTATAGTCAAAAACAAGCCTTGTCTTATCCGGATGTTCTCCAACTCTAACCTTTTTTATCAGAGGACCGCCAATATTTAAACCCTTCTTAGAAATTGAACTGCCAACTTTCCATATGTCTATAACCAGTCTTGGCGGTGCGGGCTTTTCAATTGTAAATGCGTTATAATCTCCAATCATGCCATTACCAATTATCTTTATTATTGTGTCAGCATTTTCCTTTCTTGCTTCAATACGCAATAACTTATCAGCCTTCTTGATTTCCTCTTTTTCAGTTGCGGATGGTGTTGAGATAGCCGCCTCTCCCTGTTTTGCCATCTCTTCGGTTACTGATGGCGCAGCATCTAAAGCCTCGGAGGCTTTAGATGCTGCTGTCGTTGAAGGCAAATCTTTGTAATTAAAACCCACCAGTATACTACCCTCACCAGTCTTTATCTCATGACTTATTCCTTCCTTAAGCCCTATCTCTATCCTTGAAATAGGCGTTGCCGTACCTTCGCCATAGCTCGTAGCCGTAATTGCAGTTATAAAATCATTATTGATGTCCAATGGCCCTTTTACCTTCCCAATATCTACGCCAGGAATATCAAGAACCAAACGATTCGGGTCAAGAAGCTCAAAGGCAGTATAAGATATGCCACCTGACGCCTCAATCAATACTTCTTTACCCTCTCCAACAACGGAAATCTTTTCTATTTTTATCTTTTCCTTTGGCTCAGACCTTATCTGAGATTTGGAAGCTGCACAACCTGTAAAAGACAAAGACAGTAAGCAGTACGCAGTAAGCAGTACGCAGAATGGCAAAGAAATATATTTTAACTTTTGCATTTTGCGTTTCGCACTTTGAAGTTTGCCCCCGATTGATTCTATCGGGGGTAAAATTTGAAATTTCATCTTATCTCCTCCTCTCCTTTTGCCAATGGTAGTTGTATTACGAACTCACTCGTTGAAACCTCGCCACTGGCCTCTGTTAGTCTCTCCTCCACTATAACTTTATTCTTTTCAATTCTTCTTACCTTGCCATCTCTGTTTCCAATAAGGTCTCCTCTTCGAACAGAATAACCTTTTCCATCAGGAGTTTCAACCATAGCAATCGGGTTTTCAATTCCCCAGATTATTGCTATTAGTTTGAGCTCCTCAAGTTCGTATTTTTGCAACGGTGTTTTAGGGATAACAATAGCGGCTTTTTCAGTTGTTTTAATAATAAAAGGTCTAAAAGGATTTCGTTGTTTTGTGTCAATAACAACTTCTTCTATTTTTTTCTCTTCTTCCTTCACTTCAGCAACAGGAGGAGCTGGTTTAGATATCGCTTTCTTTGCTTCCGAGGCAGGAGGTTGAGGCGGCGTACTTTCCCTCTGACACCCAGCAGTAAGCATAAGCCAGCAGGCAGCAAGCAGTCCGCAATAAATAAGATGAATCGGGGAATTGGGGAATCGGCGAATCGGAGAGGTCTTTTCCCCGTTTCTCCCTTTCCCAGTTTCTCCGTTTCTTTTTTGTCTTCCGGTATCCATATCTCTATTTCTTCGCCTCTGGTTGCGGCGGCTGCGGCAAAAATTTAAAGGTCGTTGCCAGGAATGTAGCTGATAGCAGAATGTCGCCTCTGACTTCTTTTGAGGTGCTTGTAATATTCATAAGACTTATATTAACTATCCTCGGCAATGCCGCAACCTTTTCAAAGAAGAGCAGAAGATTGTTATACCCACCCTCTACCCTCATATCAATGATGACGTCGGCATAAAAACCCTTTGGCGACTCTCTTCCAGGTTTAAATGTCAATATATCGAGATTCGCAGTCCTTGCAGCGCCAGATATACTGTCAAGCAGATTGGCAATCTCTTTTTCATTGGGCAGTTGGGCAAGCGCTTGTTGAAGCTGTCTATCAAGCTCTTCTTTCTCTGCCTTAAATTTTGGGAGGTCATTGGCTATCTTTTGCTTTTTGGCAATATCCTCCTGAAGTTTCGCCAGCTTTGCAGTCAGCTCTTTTTTCTCAGACAGTTTTACACTATACAAAGAATAATAGAAGGCAACTACTATCAATATCCATATTATACCTAATATTAATAGTTTCTTGGAAAGGGGTAATTTAAGTATTATATTAGGGTCAAACTTAGGCACCGGACTCCTCTATCTGTTTTATAGGGAAGACCCTTGTGGTCTCCCCTCGGGCGGGGACATCCCCGATAGACGCATTCGGGGACAGGCGCTCCAGCCCTACATTTATGCCTTAGGTTTAGCCGCAGGCGGCGGTTCTTTTGGCTTTTCAAGCCTCATCGTAAAGGCTGCCAGTTTTATTTTTTCCTTCTCAGTCCTCTGCGCAATTTCAAGCTCAATCCTCCATGATGGCAGATTCTTCTCAAGCTGTCGCATAAAATCTGCTAAAATATCATCGCTCGCAGCAAAGCCCGTTACAACAACAGTCTGTTCTGTTTCTCTTAAAGAGTCAATCCACACCCGTTCCGGAACAGCGCGGGCAATATCAGAAATGACATTAATATGCCGCCTCTTGTTCACCTCAAGCTGACGAACGATATTCAGCTTTTCTAAAACCACTTTTTTCTCAGCCTCAATATTCTTTAATTCCCCAATCTCCTTATCGAGTCGCGCGCTCTCCTTTTCGCTATTGCTGATAGATTCCTTAAGGCTGCTTACCGTTGAATAGAGCGAGAAATAAAACACTCCGAGAATCAATACGAGAAGGACAATACTCAAGCCGGCTACAGATGCCTGTTGTCTTAAAGATTCCTTCTTTTTTGCAGCCCTTACTGGTAAAAGGTTTATCCTTATCATTTGTCCCCAACCTTTCTAATAGCAAGGCCTACACTGACGCCAAAGTATGGCGCAACCTCTTTAATATAGTCAGGAGCAAATTTCTTTGGACTACACTCTATATTGATAAATGGATTTGTTATTTCTACTGGTATAGCGGTTTTATCCTGGATGATAGCTTGCAGGCCTTTTGTCTTTGCACACCCTCCGCTAAGATATATCTTGCTGATGAACATCCCTGGCGCACCGCCGAGGAAAAAATCTATGCTCCTCTTCACCTCTAATGCAACATTGCCAGAAACCCGCTCAATCACTTCAGGGATATTGCCAGCATCTATCCCGTTTACCGTTCCACCAAGTTTTATTGTCTCAGCGTCTCTAAAACTGATGCTCATGGTCTTCTGTATCTCTTCTGTAAACTGATTTCCCCCCAATGGGATTGCCCTTGTGAATATGGTTATCCCGCTCCTCAAAATATTTATGCTTGTAATAGTCGCCCCGATATTTACGATAGCTACATTTTCATTCGGCACTATTGAATAGTTTATCTCAAACATATTTTCCAATGCAAAAGAGTCCACATCCACGATTACAGGGGCAAGCCCTGCCTCTTTTATTACATTTGTATAATCATTAATAACATCCTTCTTCACAGCAACAAGCATTACCTCCATCTGCCCCCTGCCCTCAGTATCCGCGCCGAGTATCTGAAAATCGATGTTAACATCAGTTATTGGAAATGGGATATACTGCTCAGCCTCCCATTGGATTGATTCAGATAGTTCTGCCTCAGTCATAACAGGCAGATTTACTTTCTTAATAATTACAGAATGTCCTGTGAGCGCTGAAACTGTATTTTTTACCCGTATATCCTGCTGACCAATCAGATCTCTTACGACATTTATAACTGTCATGGAATCTATGATAGAGCCGTCAACAATAGCCTCAGGCGGAAGCTGACTCATGCCAATTTTAACAAGCTTCCATCCCTTTTTGGTCGGGGCAAGCTGGACAGTCTTAACAGCATTTGAGCCAATGTCCAGGGCAACTACATCAGTTTTTTTAAAGAATGGCAATTCCATAGTTTTCCTATCGTTTATAATTCAAGCCGGACAAACCGGAATCAAATTT